>OBZC01000279.1_pt1 | contig 70866 bp, 59 predicted proteins | sample 1538231 | NCBI WGS metagenome assembly OBZC01 (sample SAMEA2580225, study PRJEB22360) | human gut metagenome | biome: human gut; feature: human-associated habitat; material: faeces | place: Denmark | collected 2008/2010 | reverse complement strand
TGTTATATATAAGACAAGGCGGAAAGCTTCAAAATAAGCCTTCCGCCAATTCATTATCATAGAAGATCTGATTATTTACAGAGATTTCTTCACACACTCGATGAAATGGTATAAATAATTAGTCGTTTATAAGTATACCCCTAGGAGATATTATCTCATATCCCCTGGGGGTATATTAACCTTATAGTTTTATTTCCAATTCGAGGCAATTCCATTCTTCCCCCATTACATTATACTTTTCTATCCCTAATGTTTTTAAATACTTATATTAAGTTCAATAATGCCTGCACTTGTTCATAAGCATCCCTCTTGGTCATTTCTATACTTTCTTCATCCTCTAAATCCATAAAATCCGCTACATCTTTTGGTCCAGCATGATTTTCAGAAGCAAATTTACCTGCTAACTTATCTTTCGCCTCTATTACAATATTTTTATCCCTTACAGGTTCAAATTCTTTTGCCAGTTCTCTTACTCCACCGAAATAATGTTTGATAATAAAGTAAATATCGTAAGCATCCTTTACTTTTCCTCTTCCCATTGCTGCTGTTTTCATTATTATATAAGGAACTACTGCTACAACACTGACATTTGCAACATCTATTGCTCCATCTGGTCGTTCTGCTTCCACACTAATCTTCTGTGCCGGAAATTCAAATGCAAAATTGCCGCCAGTAGCCTTTAATGCCTTAATCCCCTGCACATGCTGACTTCTTCTCTTCAGTTGTGTACCACCATACATTCCTGCTAAAATATCTACATCTACATCATAAGATATTCCTTCCACCATCACTGTTTTTACAAAGGAAAAATATTTTTCCGGATGCTCCTTGTACCCGTTTTTCTGAAGTATCCTCGACATATTCTGATAACCTTCATCCTGCAAAGTCAAATGATTAATCATAATATCTACATCCACACTTCCCACATGACCTTCTTGGGGAAACATTAAATCCGGATCCCAGCCTCCTATCACACGGATTTCATCTTCATATTCTTGAAAAATATTAACCAACTCTACTAGAACTCTATGTGCAGCCCGCTTCTGACCTTCCGAATAGTCTACGCTACTTTTCAAGTCTTCATCTCTTATCATCTAAGTATCTCCTTTTTCAAAACCGCATCTGCCATTTCTTCTCCCCTTCCCTTTATCTGCATACAATCCAAATATATTTGCAGAGGGGATACTACTGCAGACTCGCCAATTACCCTGTAATCCTTGATATAAGAATCATTTTCTAGTGGAAAAATAACCACATTTGAACCACTGTTTACTTCTTTCATGTCCAAATATCGAATTGCTTCCTGAATATCCTCCGGCGCTATATAGACATGTACCTTATTGTATCGTACCACCGGCGTATAACGCACTCCACCAGACAATCCGGTAAGATAAGAATCAATCCCCGTATCTGTCTTTAATTCCTTCAATCGCTCCTCAATAGCAGAGATATTATCTAAGCTATAGCAAGCATAGGATGTTATTTCTTTTTTACCATAATCCTTACTCCATTCTAGCAAGAGTGATTCTGGATCAATAACCTTATAACCATCCGGCAATTTTTCTACCCATGCGTTTTCTATCAGAACTTTCATCAGTTTGGATACCTGTCCAATGCTGCAATTCACCTTTTCCGATAGGTATTTAAGCTTCCATGTCTTAGTTACATCCGCGAACAACTCACGCAAAATACGTGAAGACACCACAGAAGTCCTTTCAAATATTGACACAGACCTTTGCTCTTTAGGTCTTGGATTCTTATTTCCTTTTTCTGACAAATAAATAGAATGACCCACAAACCAACAGTTTCCTGCATAGTCAAAATACCCCATTCCATTATCTTCACATATTTGTGCAGTTCTTTCTGAAATATATGGAGCAACCAATATGTTAACTTTCTGACTTTTATTCTGCTTTTCAATCAATTTTATAACTGTAGATGGAAACACCCTGTTCAAGAAGCTGGCATATATTTGAAACTCATACCCATCATCCATCTCCACAGATGCAATAAAACCATCTTCTGTTCTGCTGACAACTTCATACTTCTGAATATTAGGAAGTTTTAAAAACTTATTCTCAACACATGCTAATCCCACTCTATCTAGTTTCACTCATATCACCGCTTTCACTCATGTAGTGAAACTTATTATATCAGTGAAATTAAATTAAGTCAACTAAGTCATTCTCCAGCAGATAATTTGTAAAGGTAACAACTCTGTTGCATGCCTCACTTAAATCTATGCACATTTCTTTATACATAAGCGTTTCCAATATTCATATAGTCTTTTTTCTCCTAGTGACTTTTCTCCATACTTTTCCGTAAAGATACTATATTCACATTTAGGCACAAGCAAATCTTCCATATGAACCTTGAGCAATCTGCTCAATACATACAAATGATCTACTGATGGTAAAATGTTTCCTTTAAACCATCGATATATAGGCTGTGGGCATGACAAATGTAATATTTTCTGAATATCTTTAACTGTATAACCAGATTTATCAAACATCTCTTTCAGCAATATTCCTGTTCTTTCCATATCAATATTCTCATACATAAGCATATGCTCCTTCTAGCAAAACTCACCTTCTGTCCAATCAAATGGATAATCCGGATCTTCCCAATACCTTTCTTTGCACCATAGTCTTTCATGCACATGAAAGCGTTCCTTCGCCAGCTTTTCCTTTTCGTTATATTCTCTATGGCAGAATGGAATATATATTTCTGCCTCCTGTTCAGTACATGATACATTTTGTAAACGTGGCCCACAATTTGGGAAAACTGAATCGATATCATATATCCATTTACGAGGCTCTTTCTTCTGCTGACTATGCTCATATACTCTTTCAAAATATTGTTTCCATGTATATCTTCTTCCATATTCATCATAAATGCTTATAACACTTTTATTTTTTAGGCAAAACTCTTCCAGCTCTTTAAATGTATTGATTGTCTTATGTCTTTGGAATAGCGGACGCCATCCCCAACTTAACTTATTCAGATGAATCTCATATCCAAGATAGGGTTCATCAACTATTGCGTATTCAATATCCTTAATGTCATATTCTGTTTCGACAGCAAAATGCTCTCTCATCAGCTTTTTATTTCTACTCATAAGATAAAAATTAGTTCCCATAAGATATCCTCCAAGCTTTTTATTTGATAATACCTTATGCGAACTATTATTTCATTGGACTGTTAGTCCAAAATCATATTGCTGTCTCAAAAAATATTTAATCTCCCAGTGACCACTATATCCATTTGCAACATATACCATATTCGTCATTTGTTTTATTCTTCTCTTCACAGTCCTTACTCTCCCCACAAATAGAGCCAAACTAAAGTCATTTGATAAAACAAATGTCGGAGACCCGCATAAATACAGGATTTCGGCATTTTAGTCCGTTATTCAAACTCTTCCCGAGGTTTTTAACGACAACTCATAAATGCTGATATTTCCTGCATTTTAGGCACTTCTATTTCGCATAATATCGCTCTTTTCGCATCGTTTTCAAAGTTTTTAGTAGCAAATTAGTTGCAGTATCTGCACCGCTAATTTTCCATCGGCTTGATATAATCTACTTTTTTATTACTTACAATGAATAAATTCCTGTGGCTGTCAGACTATCTATTACGCCTGCTTCCACAGCTAAAACGAAAGGAGCATTACCATGAGTAATCAACATAAAAATCCAACCATCAGCTTCAGAATTACTGACGCTGAACGTAAACAAATCAAAGCCCGTATTCTTGCCAGCGGAATGATGAAGAAAAATTACTTCGTCCGTTCCTGCATCTACAACCGAATCTGCGTTGTTGGTAAGAAAGAAACCATATATCCTCTGGTGCAAACTGTAAATGCATTGTATCTGCAATTACTTGAAATGCAAAAGGCATTTACCACAACAGTCGATACTTCCGATACGCTGCCTTCTTCGGAAGCCATTAAGGAATTACAGACCGAATACACCAATATGCTTACAGCTATTATCGACCTGCTGGATGGTGCAAAGTATCTGTGGGAAGGAGACTGCTATGAATAACAATCTTAATTTCCGGTTCGGTATGCATGAACCTGCCACAGACTCTATTATCGTCAATACTGGAGAGAACTCCATTCTCGTTATCCCTTGCAAGGAATGTAATTCCTCCGTTATCTTTGATGATCTGACTGATATTGTATATCTATACTGGCTGGCAGAGGAAACGCCTCTGCTATACGCCAAACTGGCATTGAAGGAAAGCGGATTGCAGGATTATGTGGATGCTATGAATTGGTTTAGTTAAACCCCTCCCTAAGGGCTATTTATAGCCTTGGGGCATTTATTTCGAATAAATACTCCGGAACCATAATTTTATATCCACTCAACAAATATCTCGCATATCTTTTTTCAACATGCTGTATATACCCTTTTCCATTATCAGACAAAGCATAATGAACATTATACATTCCGTTATTCAACTTCATCATACTTAAATAATGACTTTCTAAAATAATTGGCGATGGCAAAATACAGTTTCTGCCTGTTCCTACTGAATAATTTGTTATAACAAAATAATCAACAAAATCAGGAATAATTCCTTTGAAACTCTCACCAAAGTATTCCTCTAAAATGAAAGTTTTGTTTTCTTCTACCATTTCCTCAGCTATTTTTATCTGATTATATGCCTTGTTTAGCATAGCATCTAAATTTATTAAATCACTTGTTGATTCAATCGGAAGCTTATATTTCAATTCTATAACCTGTAAATGCTTTTTTTCTTTATCATATACTATAACATCCATTCCGGGTCTAATTTGTTGTTCTCTAGTTATATTTTTAGCAACTAAATATTTACTATTTATTTTATCAATTATTTTTTTCTTTTGAATATCTTCAAATCTGTTCTGCTCTTTCTCATATGCTTTATTTTGTCTTTTAGCAAGTATTCTCAAGGCATTCACCGCCGGTCTCTGAATATTAAATATTCCTTCTGATAATAACAAAAAATTATCTTTAGATGGCAAAAAATATGTTAATGATAAATCTGCATTTATATCTTCATAATTATATGTGAAGAACTCAATGATACTAACAATTTTTTCCCTTCCCAAATCACATAATGAACCAATTAATTCGATCCACTCTTCCTTTCTTAACTTGATCATTCCCTCTACCCCTGGAATAATAAGATTACTATTTGTAATTTTCATCATAATATAATTACTTAATGCTGTAGAAAATATTTCATAATCATTTAAATCAAATCCATCAAATATAAAATTTATTCCTAACTCAAAATCTGATTTATGTACCTGTTCGATCAATTCCAAATCCTTTTTTTTACAACTAGAAGCTAATACATTTTGCAGTTCTTTATACTCATCTTGTTTTCTAATGTATGTATCATATGCAACATGCACCATATATGTTTCTTCGTTACAATACGTAAACTCTAACTTATTGCCAAATTGCCTGAACTTTACAATCTGTTTATTATGTAATTGCCACATTCTATAAAATTGTTCATATGAATATGCCATCCCCATCAATTCATAAATTTCTTCTGCCGATATTTTTACTTTATTTTCACTCTGTTCAGCACAATATTTAGATGACCATCTGCATATCCATTTTAGAGATTCTTGTATAAAGTCAATTTCGCTTATATTTACTGCATTAGTTTTTACTTTTTCCTTGATATATTCCATAACTTTATTATGAGATGCAGATAATATCAGTCTAAATAAAACTCCTAATTTTTCAAATACAGTATTTATAGCATCCTCTTTGCTTAACAAAAATAACCTATGCTTACTTATATTCTGATCAATTTCCATCTTAATATTATATATCTGTTCAAATTCATTCAAAACATAACTCTCCTTTTCAATCACACCATAACTATATTAAATTTCCAAAAGCTCTGTTTTTCTTCTTTAAATTCAAGTTGTTTTACTCTCTGTAGCAACAAACAACACATGTCTCCAATATCCTCTATCCCAAAGAAAGCTTTCGTCCATTTGTAATAGTATTAGTTTCTATAGCTTTCTCAGTGCACATTTTTTCGAACAGGATTGCACCATTTATAGTTGAATTGGGATTACTAAAAAATCATATATTTAATTTGTTCCGTCAGTTCCCTTAAATACTCAAATAAGTGTTCTTTTGTTGAATTGTAATCCATACCAAATGCCTTATATGTTAATCCTTTTAGTACATCATCCTCAATAACATCATCTTCACTCAGAAACTGACCTAAACCGTAATGTGCAAGACAGTTCCGAATACCCCTGTTTTTCAAGGAACTATTCAATCCTATTCCAATATTATTTGCCACGCTAAATTCCTTTATAAAATCACACAAGTAATAATACTGCAAATAAGCAAATTTAAACTTTTGAGGTATTTCTTCAATGAAATATTTTTCAATAAATACTGTTACATAATTTACAATACAGAGAATGGTGAATAATTCAAACCCTAAACTTGTCCTCAGTTTTAGAGGACAATCCTTGTAAAAATGGAAATCTTTATAAGTAACATTTAAGCAATCATTATACTTATATGGTAAATTCTCAGTGCAAACCAAATACGCTGATAGCTTCCCCGCTATAACGCTCATTCCCTTTATCATATTTCCAACCTGCTCATTTCCAATCGTTTTAATGGGTGTATGTAATGCACATATAATTGTATTTCCACAAAATTCGCCATTGCACAAGTCCGTTCCAACATTATAATAACCAAGAATTTTCTCTATTGTTGTTCTTTTATCATAATAATATTTATCACTCTCTTTGAATTTTTCATTCAGCATCTTAGAATAATCCAAATACTTCTTTTCAAATAATTTGTGTCCTTGCCTTAGTGCTGTATAATACACTTTTTCTTCTGCAGTAAAAGAAGGTGGGACTAATCCAACTTTTTTGCACCATTGCTCAGCTCCATCCACAAAAATACCTATATATGGTTGACACATCATTATGTAATTACTGGTTATATTTTCTGCATTTTTATGTATATCCACCAAAGTATATAAAAAGCGTGCATCTGATTGCATCAAACGCAATGCAGCCACTTGTACTTTATTCAAATCCATTATCAATATTTCCTATTTCTCAATTATGTAAGAATCTAAGTGACCGCCCAACGAATATATCTTCCATTCTACCATACCATGATCTTTAACCAACGATATTTCATAAATATCGTTTATGATATGGGGCGAATTTATTACAAAAGCATCCTCAACATTAGGATGAATTCTAACATATGCCATTGTATGTTGTTCATTATAACGTACCTTGGAACTAATTCCAGGATTCTTTATTCCTAAAAAGAATTCTCTTGCTTCAGAATAATCTTTCCAATCCTTTTTCGTAGATGGAAAAATTAATTTGTCCAATAAATCTACAGAAATAACGTCTTTTTTTAATTCTTCCAAAAAAATATTGCATCGAATTAAAATTTCAATATCCTCAGGTACTAATTGTCCATATATCTGTTTTAATTCTTCGTCATCAGCATCGTGTCCATACATATTTGACCAAAATGGCGAATTAACAACATTCTGACTTTCGCTCTGATTTCCAAACGCAATTATGCTAGCATGTTCTTTATGTATTTCTTCTACATCCATCCCACATTCCCTGAGACATTTGATTATTTTAAATAACACTTTTTCAAAGTCTTCAACATACTTCCTTATACAGGTAAAACGTAACTGTTCATCTGTTTGCACTAATCTTTGAATTCTATTCGCATCCGCATGCAAATATAAACCATACATAACATCCTCTATTGTTTGATATAGATTAAGTTTTGTTCCGTCTGCCAATATCTGTTCAATTTGCATATTAATGATTTCATGATATTCGTTTAAAATCTTGCTTGCCTCTTCGCTTTTATGCGGATATGTTTTCTTCATTTCATCCAAGATTTCTTCAATAAATACAGGTTCTCCTTTACTTCCATACTTGCGTAGTAAAATCAATTTGGTATTAATCTGCACATATGATTCAGCATCATAATCAGCTGTTAATTCATGACTACAGAGTTCCCCGGAAAATCTTTGATACTCTTTCATTGTATACAAAAACAAATATAATTTACTATTCGTGAGTTTATCAGTCATAATATCACCAACTTTCGTAATGTTATACTTCCGTACTTCCCCGTCTAAATTTTTGAAAGATTGTTTGCATTAATATTACTTAGCACATCTATTATGTAAGGAACAATTCCAATAACACACAAAATGCTCATAACTAAAAATAATATGCCTATCGACACATGAATTTTCCAATCTTTTCCTCTTTTATATGTCAATTTAAATAAACTGTTCCAAAACCATTTTCCTTTTTTACCAATTACAATATTAGTTATTGCGATAATATAAAAGTCCGAACAAACTATATGGAGCATGAAAAATGCCAGCAATATCATTCCCACCATTTGAAAAAAGGCATAATATGCATATTCAGAATTTAAAAACGCCTTAATTATTCCATCCATATCAACGATTTTCTTAAAGTCATCTAAATCTATTTTTGATGTATATAAAGGCATATTGATAATTCCTATCAAAAGCGGAATACATATTATTCCTGCCATATTGAAATATAACATTTCTTTTATATTCTTTCCATATATCACCTGTGCTTTCCTGCTATTATAATATACCCCAACAGTAGCAACTTCTATAATTATCGACGCAAGCACCAAACATAATTGTACTTTAATGCGATAATCCAAATAAAACACTGTAAGAACTAACATCCCTATTAATCCTAACCCAAACAATTGATCTCCTGATCCACCAGATGAAGCCTCTCTACTATTCTTGTTTCCTTCAACCACTATGGTTTTAGGAATATTATCAATATCTTTTTCATAGTTCTTAGCGTCTATTCGTCCATTATCTGTGACAACATTTATCTGATCACCGTTAAAATTTATCGTAATCCCATTTTCATTTATCTTCTGTTTACTAAAATAGGTTATTCCATCCAAGGTTAGATATATCTGTATTGTTTCTCCTATAATTTCACTTTTCTTAGATATACATTTAAGTGTTTTTAATTCATTGATAATTTCATCGATTTCAACTTCTATGTTAGGAATCCCTCCAAAATAGGTAATATTTAGTTCAAATGCATCTTCTCCAATTTCTGTCTTGTATTGTAAACATTTTCTCAAAAATATTTCACTGTCTTTTCTCATAGAGTACCCCTATCTATTTCTACAAATTCATTATGCACTGAATAATAATATCATGTAGCTTTTGCAAATTAGTAGCCAATACCGGAATACCATTTGCAATAGTAATCATCGGCGAAATAAGTTTTAAACAATTCTGCAAACGACTTTTCTTCGGTTTTTCTTTATCTATTTCCTCTTTTACCTGTTCCAATACATCTAATATTTCATCGCCATCCTCTTTCTTTAAACCTGACAAATTATCTTTAATTGCTTGAATAATAGTTTCAAACTCATTTCCATCCAGCCCATTATTTTGTATAGCATTTATCGTTGCATTATCTTTTGCAATATTAACTTGTCCGCCACTTATATTTACTATCATATTTCTTTTATTCATATCCCATTTTTTCCTTTCCATTTGCATATTGTATTCTTCTTGTATGTCCATTGGCATTAACTCAATATATTGTTCAATATCGATATGTAGAAATTCCTCTAATATCTTCGGATTCTTTTTGTATAATGAATACATTTCCTCTAGATGTAAAAAATCCAAATCTTGAAACATAAAATCCAAATAACTATTTACACTATTCAGATAATCATACATATCCATTCCTTGTTTATTGATATACAAATTTCTTGGTAGTTCATCTAATGGAATATCGTTTGCAACGTCAATCCACCAAGAAATCGTGTGATATAACGTAAGCTCAAAAAAAGAGGATAGTTCATCTCTATCATAATTATCTTGAACCATGTTGTGAAGAGCATTTACTGTCATCACGCACTTTTCAAAATTTGTTTCTATAATATATTATGGGAAAATATCACTCAATATTTCCTCATAACTTAATGCAGCACAATTTGATTCTAACAATTCAAACATATACCAAATATTTTTATTAATTGCCCTTTCTGCTTCATCTACAATATCTAAGTATATCGGTAACATATAATTCCGCCTTTGTCATATTAATAATATTCCCCCTATAATTTAACAAAATATAGTCCTTAATATCGAATGTACGCTTCTTAATATTCACTCATAATACTCCCCAGTCTCAACTCAGTCTCAAAATCTCATCTCCAAAATGAGACTAAGTCAACCCTATCAATCCAAAGTCCATGTCGATGTCTTTTTGTCATACATTGCACCTGTTATTTTTTTGATTTTAGCATAGTCTCTGAATACCGTTGATCTTGATATATCCAATTCTGCCATTACCTGTTCAACTGATAAATACAGATTCTCACAAATCATATTATAAATTTTCTGTTCTCTTTCAGATAATGTTTTCTGTTCTGTTGCTTCATCTGCTACTATTCTGTCTAATGGTATATTAATTCTAAATACATCATCTTCAATTAGTTCTGGCTTACCACCATCTGAATACATTGGCGTATACTTGTAAAGATTTCTTACTCCCGAACCAATAGTATCTGTTCTACCAATATTAGCAAAAAATTGCTGAATTAAAGGATTCTTTGGATAAGGAGTAAACTCATCGCTCATAATATTTCCATGGCGTCTAGGAATACACCAATTTTCTGTTCTAAGCCAATCCTTTTCAATAATCACCTTTGCCGGATATGCGCTTGAATAATCTCTATGCACAAGTATATTGCCAATAACCTCTCTTGAAATAATACCTCTAATACTCGTGCTAATATTGTTGATTAAGCAAAATTTATCTGATGTATGCTTTGCAACAAATTCCATTAAAAGATCATATGCCTCTATTAAATTAGTTGTCACCTGCAATCTATCATCATACCTATCTAGATTTTCAACCCTATATAATGCATCAGTAATATACCCAGGACAGCAAGACCTTATCACATCATCTTTACCAAACAATAACACACCGCCAGATTATATCCTTGAATACCTGATGAAAAATCTTTTTCCCATAAGCCAGCACTCTTCAATATTTCCTCATCAGACATTTTCAACCAAGGATGATCCGGATTTTTGCTCTTTGCAAGATTTCTTACTTTACCCATCAAATCCATGCGTAGATCTTCCGTTGTAACATATGGGAATTTCTTGTGCTCCGCATATGTGTTGCTTTTTCTGTTATACATATTCTGTAGCTGAATCGGAGAGTCCGTAATATCCATATCCCCATCTTCATTTCTGTCATAGATCCTGTTTGCACACTTTTCTACAGTAGATGTTGGCGGAACATACACCCATAACAGCGTCATCCCTTCATATACAATATCCTCTATTGAAAGATATAATGTTGGTGACATCTTATCCGGGTTATTTAGCTGATTCACAAAATTCTTTTTCATATCCTTAACCATATTCGGATTAATACCTATTGGGGTACCATCATCCTCTACACCCATGATAATATACCCACCATATCTGTTAGAAAAAGAGCATACTGTTTCATACACATCTTCCTAAATGCCATACTGACAGTTTTTGTACTCTACTGTTATTTTTTCATCTTTTGAAAGCAATTCTTTCATAAAATCACTTGTCATTCTATCGCCTCCAATTTTTGCATTTTCATTACTAAAAATCATCTATTGATATCTCGTTTGTAAATGCATATGCTTTTTCAAAAACTTTTTCTATTCCATCTTTTATTTCTTCGAAATCATCAATATACAATACTCGCAAATTTTTAATAGCTCTAGTAATCGCTACATATAATATATTTCTGCCTTTTTCATATTTATCAGAATTTTGTTCTTCATTCCCCTCATAATTCATAAAATAATATTTAAACAAATCTTTGTCTTGTCCAAAATCTTTTCCTAAAATAATTGCAACATTTTCATATTCCAATCCCTTAGTGCTATGAAATGTATGATAACACATTTTCTTTTTTTCATCTCTATGTATATAATGAAACCAATTCAACAGTTCCTCAAGCTTTATATCTAAAAGGTCATGTATAATTTCTTTGCTCTCAAGAGTTTCATCCCACGATTTATACAAAGAAGTTACAAAAATTGCTAGTACTTTGTCATAGGATAAATCTTCATCAACATCAAATATTATCTCCATAACAAGCTTATACATTTGATGATTTGACATGCTATATTCATTAAATATTTTACCCAATAATTCATCTAATGTATTTCCATCTATTGCCCGCAAACTCGCTATAAGCAACTTCAAATCAAGAAAACTCATATTTCTATATTTATCTGATGGTAAAATATCTCTAAGTGGTTGCTTTTCCTCACGCACTTCTGTATATATTTTTATCAATCTATATAGAATTGCCTGCACCCTTCCTAGGTGAATTATGTCATGACTTAACAATTCCGAGTTAAGTTGCTTATATCCAATCCCTCGATATATTTCCGCTCTTTTGAACGCTTCATATACATTTGGAAAACCACTATATTCAGCCACCATTTGATTTGTCGCAAACATACAATGCAATGGATTTTCAATTTGTACACTCCACTTCTCTGCGCATTTTTCAATAAATTCACTTACATTTTCTCCTGAACCATAATAAAGTTTAACATCCCCTCCACTACAATCAGAATAAATTGATTTTTGTACAACCTCGTCATTTCGAACTCTGTTTGCCACATCAATCACTTCAATATATGACCTACGATTATATTCCTTAAGCACAAAATCTAACTCTGGATGCAGCCGAGTTAAGCGTTTTCCAACCCCAGCATCATATATATTCTGAACCGAGTCCCCAAAATAAGCAATAAACACATCATGCTTTATCTGTTTTGCATATTGTTCAATAAGACTCATTATCTTTACAACAATGTCGGCCGTGTCCTGATACTCATCGATAAAAATATACGGATATTTATCAATGATTAATTGCCTCATCCTTGGATATCTCTCAATTAATTCATAGCCATATTCCAAAAGTGTATCATGGCTAATGCGCATTTTATCTAATCGATCTTGATTATACATTGCGTCATAATTTACCACTCTATAATCTTTTTCTCCACTTTCTATTTTGCAAAGACAATCCAAATATCTTTTTCTCTTGAAAAGTTTATCTACCAACCCTTTGAATTTAGAAACATTCGATATAAGCTCCGCATATTGCAATCTAATTTCTTCTGGCATAGCCGCTTTAAATTCTGTAGCCTTTAAATTATATGCCATATTATACTTTTTTTTATTCTCCAGCATTAACTGAAAAAAACGTTCTTGAGCCGATGCGTCCAATGCTCTATATTTTTCATATTCTGAATTACTTAATAATTGACTATTAAGCAATTCTACCTCACTATTTAGTTTTTCAATATGCAAACCTAACAAAGCCGATTTTTGACTGCAAATAATACTCCAAATTCTTTCATGAATAGTTGATATTTCCACAACATCGGAAACACCTAACTGATGCTTAATATGTTCTGCTGCCACATTAGTATATGTTATACAACCTATCTTTTGATTGTGATTTTTTAAATCATCATGATGAATACTAATAATGTATTTTAAGCATTGAATTAACGCATAAGTTTTTCCTGAGCCTGCTCCAGAATTAAATACAACACTGGTAAACGAATCACTGCATTCAAACAATTTATTCAAAGATTTCTTTTCATTCATTAAATCTATATCATTAATTTGAGATAAACCCATCAGCGTCCTCCTAATTTCTTTTCTAGCCAATCAAGCCCATCTGATATATATTTAGGCAATCTAGGAATTCTTTCCTCTAACTCCTCATTGACAACTTTGTAAAGCAATTTACTGGCAAATTCACCTTTACATTTTTCCAACTTCATTTGCCACTTATATGAATTTTCCTTATTCTTTTCATATTCGGATTCTTCTCCGACAATACTCCTATATATATTAGGTTTCAGTTCTTTGAGCAATTCATTAGTAATCGCATTATCATAATTAGTTAAAATAAACGCCTCCTCAAAACTTGTAGCATAATACCCATTTACCTCTCCCTGATATGCCAAATATAAATTTTCCTTTTCTATATGAACTGGAATAGCTGATATCTCAGCCTTCCCATATATATCTATAATAGTTGCATTAGTTGTTTCTTTGTCAGCCAAACAACTAATCTGTTCATATGTTTTTGCTTTTTTACCCTCTTGCTTATCCGCCTCATCACTCTCTTCATTACGTTTAATATCTAAGTCTGTTATTATTAACACTGGTATTCCTAATGCTTCAATAAGCCTTTTGTACAAAAAGCCATGGGCCCCATTTATATTAAAAATCGAAATATAATGTTTTCTTAACCCTTCCATTTTTTCAATATAATACGGAATTATCATATCTTCCGCAAAGCCCTCTACAAATATTGCTGCATCGGAGAAAAACAACTCAGATACTTTGTATTTTATATGTTTCTTCAAAAATTTGAACGCCTCTGATTCTTCATCTTCATGTTCATTTGGCATAACTATTTTATTGTTTAAATTTGCAACAGCAGCATTCCGCTTATCCTCATATAAGTAGCAGATATTATTGAATGTATTATTACTATGAATTTTACTATTCAAAATATGTGACGAATGCGTTGTAATAATTATTTGACTATTTACATCTTTGTTTTTGCTAGAAAGCAATACACGAATTGCCTCATTTATATTCTTTATAAACAACTCCTGCATTTGTGGATGCATAAATGTCTCCGGTTCTTCTATAGATATCAGATTAATTTTGCTATTAAAGGAAGAATCAGGATATCTTTCCATATAATCCATAATAGCTGCTATAATCATAACCAAATTTGTATACCCTAATCCAAATTGATTTTCCGGGATATTGGCATCATCTTCTATATATTCGTATTTTATAAGGTCTCGCATTAACTTATCAAATGTAATATCTGCGCTTAAATCCACCCCCATACGCTCCATAGAAATCAATTCTTTCAAAACATTCCTAATAACGTCTGTATGATTTTTGGTAATATTTTCAGTCAAATCGTGATTGATTTTCTCTAGTTCCTTTGTCACTTCCTTTTTTTCTTTTTGGAAAATATTGTCATACCTGTAGTTGATAATCTTATTAAATGCATCCGTAAGGCAATGATCATTTTTTAGGTGATTAGCTTTGATGCATTGTAACTCCATTAAATTGGACAATTTAAAATCTACATCTATTTTACTCATATTCTTATCATAATACTTCAGTACATAATCTGTATTATGTAATAAATTCAGAAATTTTGAGAATGCGTTTTCATCTTTTCCTTCTGAAAATAATTCTTTCATCTCTAATTGAAAATATACAAAATCCTCAACTTCATACCTTATACATATATCTAATTCAGAATCTTCGATATCTTCAACCAACATAAATGGTATTAAATTAGAAATTCTATCATTACTATCTTCCTCTAAACCAATTGTAAGTACAAATTCTATATATGGTGCCCCCAGTGGAGGATTACAAACATCGTAACAATCTAAATATTCTTGTAAATATCTATAATTAAAATCATTTGCCCCAAAAGCATTATTATGATTTATCAAATTATCCAGTGCCGTAATTATTGTTGTTTTACCTGCATTATTTTTTCCTATAATCAACGTTGTATCCGAAGCAACATCTATCTCGTCACAATCATTTTGTACACTATTCTCCTCAAAATTATCATTAATATCATCATTGTCTTGATTTAAAACAATTTTGGAGCTAATAAATTCCACAATATTTTTCTCTGAAGAAAATTTTCTATAATTTGTCAATTTTAGTCTTTTTAAAAACATTCTCTATTCTCCTTTGCCCATTCAATAAAGATATAACCTTCTTGTCATCTACATAATCAGTACTACTGTCTATCATCTTCCGTAAAGAAGTATTCCAATGTATCCACAAACATATTTGCATCAAACAATTCTTTTATCTGTTCCCTGTTCATCCAGGCAACCTGTGCCACTTCATCTGTTGTGGCATTGCCTAAATCAACCTCCCCATCGTAATCAAACAGCCAAACATCCATAATATCATTAAAAATTTTTCCATCAATAATTTTTCGTGTCTTAGTAAAAAGTACTTGTCCATTTTCCGGCATCAAATCAATGCCAACCTCTTCCTTTGCCTCTCTAATTGCTCCTGATAAACTATCCTCACCTTTTACAACCGAACCTCCTACACATTCCCACACCAAAGGATATGTCGGTCTGTTTGCAGAACGCTGCGAGATAAGGTACTCGCCCTTGGAATTACGAATCCACACATGCACCACCAGATGGTATCCGTCTATTGGTAACTGTTCTCCTCTGATATGGTCTTTTCCCAAAAGTTCTCGGTTCTCATTATACAAATCCCATATTTCTGCATCCGGTACATACTCCACAATATCCCCAAAATCTGCATGTAAAGTTTTACAGATTTTGCTAAGAATTGTTAGGCTCACCTCTTCATCACGGCGAAGCTTTGTCATTGTGTTAGGAGCGATTTCTGCCTTTTTACGCAAATCCGATTTACTCATTTTTTTATCTACTAATAATTTCCATAATTTGTTATATGATACAGCCATAATAGCATCTCCCATTTTATTTCCCATTTCAGTTACCCAACCGACTTATCCAGCATCTCTATGATCTTTTCTTTCTCGCCACTACCATTAGTCATAAATCTCAGTAATGGAATTTCATACAACTCCATAATATGATTTTTCAACAAATCTCTTGAAGCCTGAACAGTATCCTCTTTATGGTATTCATATCCGTCAACCTCAATCGCCAACACAGGCTTTTTACCAATTCTGTTATAAATCAGAAAATCTAAATGTGTTGCTGGATTCATTGCATACTGACATTCCTGCTCATTTAATAGTTCTGGATTCTTAATCAACATATTCAACGGAAAATGACAAACAACATCCAAGCTTGAATACTTGTTAGCGGAGATAATGTCCTCTATCAATGAATACATCAGATTTTCCGAATCATATTCTGATACTTTTTTGTGCTTCTGCAAGTATACCCTTCTTTCCTCAGTATACTGCTTGTAAAGGTAATCAAAAATCGAATAAATCTTGCTTTCAGTAACCTCAAAATTATTATACTGAATATAATCAATCAAATCTGTTATATTGCGCTCTTTTGATTGCTCATTTCCAGTTACAACCAGCATCAATTTCTTTTTCGCTCTTGATACAGCAACATTGATTAAATACGGATCATCTGCAAAATCAGATATCTCATCATCCACAGTAGATATAATAATATTCTCTTTTTCCTTACCCTGGAACTTATGCACCGTAGCCGCATCAATATCTGTAATCTCCTTGCTTAATGCTTCTACCTGATTTTTGTATGGTGCAATAATTCCCGTTTCTTTCGGATTTGAAACATATTTGGGTATAATCTCATTTTTAATAACATCTATCTGGCGCTGACTATAATGGTTACGTTCATGATTTCCCGCTACCGTTTTTACTACCGATAAAACATCCTCTTCACCCTTATCCGTTGTCATAATAATCAATTCACCACGATAGAATTTCTGGTTACAGAAATTTATTATTTTAGGGTGACACCTATAATGTTCTCGCAACAATGTTTGTGTTACGTTTGGCATAACATCCAAAATGGATTGCAGAAAACTGTTTGTATACTGATATCCTTCACTCACATTAAAACTGTCAAATATAGCTTTTGCTTTGGTCTTTATATCATCTGTAACAACATTAGGAAGTTGCTTGGTATCACCCACAATAACAACATTCCTTGCACATGACAATGCCAACGCACCAGTTGCAATATCTACCTGTGACGCTTCATCCATGATAAGGTAATCATACACCACATCTGAATTCAGGCTGTTTCTTGATGAAAATGTTGTACTTAATATAACCGGATACTCAGCCAGTACATCGTATGGTTCCTTCCACAAATTATCTTCACTAAAAGTTTTCCTACTACTGTTACCTTCATATTTCCTTGCCAGTTTGTCTTTTAGGACAACCATTGACTGTTTGCATAAATCCTCAAGCAAATTCTTATTAACACTATTTAAATACTTTTCAATATCTGCAATTTTCGCAGACAACTCCGCCTGCTTCGCACAATAATACATTGCCTGAAAGGTTGTAATTATCTTTGAAATATCCTGCTTATAAATGCTCCAATCGGTTACTCCATATTTAAATAAGGCTTTTATCTTAAACCAAAATCCTATTGCCGTTTTCTCTTCTGAAATCAACTGGCACTCCTGCCACAATACCATCCATTGCTTTGAAGATAGTTTTTTCTTGAACTTAATACTATCTGTATGAACATCTGATTCTTTAACATATTGATTGAAATATTCCTGTTCAGTAACCAACTGTGAAAGTTCCTGCCTTAAACACGCCAGTTTTTCCTGCTTATCAAAAACACTTTTTAACTGACTGGATTGCTCTGCTATTCCCTTCTGCAAAACACTTGGATCTTCTTGCGTTTTCCATGACGAAAAATCTGGATAAGCGGCATCCTGATGCTCAACAAATAATTTCTTATTTTTAGAACTTCCTAATGTTGCAGCAATAAAACCTAAATTGTATTTTGGAGAAGATAATTTTTCATATACATTTTCTGTTGCCGAATTATTATTGGATACTATCTGTACCGTTTTCCCTTGCATTAATATATTGGCAATAATATTCAATATTGTTTGTGTCTTCCCTGTTCCTGGAGGTCCCTGTATAACACTAATCTGATTCTCCATGGCATTTTTTACAGCCTTATACTGACTGTTATTGCATCCAAATGGGAAAATCGGAATGTATTCGCATCCTGTTCTTTTTCCTTGCAATGATGATGGATTCAAATACTTTGCTAAAGCTACATCACTACCCACAAAAGAAATCTTGTCAAATCTCTTAGACAATAATTTTTCACCAGTTTCTTCATTCCTAATATTACTCAGACCGGCAATTTGCTTTATATATTCAAATACATTTAATGACTGACTCTGAGTAAGACATGATTCCACAATATTTAACTCACTGCGATGATAATCTCTTTCACTCCCATTGCCAAAACAAATATGCCAATAAGACTCATATTTGCTTCTAAACACATATATTGCATTAACATCAAAGAACTCTCGTCCTTCTCTGCTAATCCGATACATGTTAGGATTCAAAACCTCCGGATCAGTCAACTTTTCCACATTCAAATATGCATACGAGTATGTTTTTCCATTATTGAATTTTACATCCCATTTTTGGTTATTTCTATTGTAACCACATGACATTATTTCGGATGTCTTTATTTCACCCTTGATAATGACCATATAATATCGTGTATTCATCTATTCCTCACTACTTCTTATCCGCACGCTGATTGCCCTTGAATTTCTTCTCCACATAGCAATGTTCATGTTTGCCAACCAGCTTATCGCCCATATCCACCTTCAATTCTCCTGCAACAGTATGTGCTATTCTCTTTGCCAAGTTACTTTTGATTTCATCGTTTCGTCCCGGCCATAGTTTTACAATCACATGTGGCATATTTTCTCCCTCGCACTCTAATGAAATCTACCATTATCAACCTTATCCATTTCTTCGACTACCTGAATATAATAATCCAGCAACTCATATATCCAATCTTTCAATTCTGTAAATTGGTACCCTAATTCCTTCGCCTTATCCGTACAAATACTATATTCCGGTTCCCCATTGTATGGTGCATCATCGCCAGAATTATCAATTATCGCTCTTGCTCCCGTCTTTTCTTCAACATATTCGATAATTTCCTTTATAGAAATCGTACCATCCGAAGCACCATTAATTGCTCCTTTAACATCTTTATCCACCAAAAATGCAAGGAATTTTCCTGCTTCATCGGAGCGAATATAACTCATCTGACAATCAACATTGTCAATATTCATTGGAATGGATTTCATAGTATGTTCTACATAGAACAACAGCCTTTTTGTATAATCATCCTTTCCAATGGCAAATGGATATCTAACGGCAATCCAATTCTTTTCTGGATACTGCTGCCATAACGCACACTCTGCCTGACGCTTTATTTGCTCATAAGGGAATGCTTTTCTATCACACCATATCAGTTCATTTTCAATTCCATCAAAATCTGCCTCAACGGTATTGATATGTTTCGGGTTATACACAGATGTGCTTGACATATAAATATACTTATCACAATCTATAACATCCATCACATACTTAATATCATTTGAGCAATATGCAATTTTATCAATTACTACATCGTAATGAGTACCGCTTAATGCCTCTCGTACACTTTCTTCCTTAGTCCTTTCCAGAAATATCCTTTTAACCTTATCCCCAAATGAATCTGATGCCTTCCCACGTGTTGCAATTGTTACATCATAACCTGCGGTTAAAAGCTCATTAACCATATGTATACCAAAAAATCGTGTTCCACCAATAACTAGAATATTCACTGTTGTGTCTCCCTTGTTTCTATATTTCATCACTTTCAAACGCCTTTTTCACCTGTTCCAAATCGGAATACTTGCCCTTTATTATCTGCAATATTTCTTCATCCGGTTGCCACAAATCCGGAACCATGATTGGCTTACATCCCGCTCTGTAAGCCGATAGTAATCCGTTTTTTGAATCTTCAAGAGCTATACACTCTTCAGGATTTTCATTTAACATTTCACAGGCTTTTATGTAAATATCCGGCGCTGGCTTAGATTTCTCAACCATGTCTCCACAAATAATTGCGGAAAAGCAATCTATAATTCCGGCATCATTTAGATGTTTTTCCACTTCCCAACGCGGTGATGAAGAAGCAACTGCCAACTTGGCATTTGCATTTTTCAAATACTCCAACAAGACATACAATCCTTGCTTTACAGGCACTTTATTATTTTCATAATAGTTTTTCAGAAATTCTTTTGTGTATTTACGCAATTCTTCCTGATTATACCGATCACCAAACTCTTCGTTCCAAATCTCATAAGAGGCAACAATGCTCATACCTAAAGTTTTATAGACCATATATCCGGCTTTTCCAATTCCAATCTTTTCACCGGCATAATCCCAAGCCTTTATAAACACTTTCTCTGTATCAAACATCAGTCCATCCATATCAAAAATAACATTCATTTTCTTTACCTTCTTTTAAAGTTCCATCAACCCGTTTTCGTCAAAGTAATAAATATTCTCTTTCTTATATCCATACTTTGAATCTGGAAATGCTATGTGCGGTTCAAATGTAAAATACTTTACATCGCCAAGCTTGGTCATATTACCTTTTTCAATGTAAACTCTATCACCTTTGGTTTTTACAATAGAATGTCCTAGGTTGCCCATAAAATCAAGATTGACAAAACCATTTTCTACTATGTACTCATTCATATGATAGTACAATTCTTCAAAGTTTTTTTCCTTCGTGACAAAACGTAATAATTCTATATGTAATTTTTCTTCCATCTGCAGACCGCTTTTCCATTCCGGATTTTCAATCAGTCCTATATCCTCTACAACCATGCCGTTTTCTACAATAATAGTTCTCGCATAATCTCCCCATATATTACCTGCCTGCGGGCTTAAATCAATGGTTATTATATCGTTGTTTCCTATAACTCTATCCGAAGTTACATACTGCTTACCAGATACAGAAACGGTTGTTTCATCTCCTGCAAATACAAATGCACCAACATCCCAATACCAGAACGAATCTGCACCCAACTCTAACAGTTTTTCCTCAGATAACTCTCGAATCTCAAGTAAATTCATTCCCGGCTTGATAGTATTCTTTATGTATTCTATAGTCTGTTTTGCTGCCAACTGTATCTGGCTGTAAGACTGCTTTTCTATCTGCATATACTTTTCAATCAATTTAGGCTGAATCAACGGATATGTCCAATTCTCAGGCAACTCATCCATTAATATAACCTTTTCCATTTCGCTATGTAATTCTTTAGCAAATTCAGTTATCTCCGCAAAATAAAGCATTCCAAATGATTCCTCACCTGTATCATTTACTCTCGTCTTACCAGTTACTGAATATACACAGATTGGCTTTATCTCATATTTTACTGCTCCTGTTTCTTCCTGGAGCTCCCTTTTAGCGGTTTCGAGAATATTTTCGCCTGTTTCTCGATGCCCTCCCGGCACTTCATAGGTATCTCTTTCTTTATGCTTACAGAATACCCACTTGCCGTTGCTCTGTGAGATTATTACTGCAAACTTCAATAGTTCATCATTAACTGTATCATAAAATTTTACTTCCATCACATTTTCCCTTCCCATTCTATCATAAACTCATTAAGAAATTCCTGCATTACAGCCTGTCTGTGTTCTGCCAGTTTCTTTCCCTCAGTCGTATTCATCATGTCTTTCAACAAGAGCAACTTTTCATAGAAATGGTTAATGCTTGTAGAGTTTTTATTTTTCTGATACTCATCTTTGTTCATTTTTATTTTAGGTTTTATTTCCGGATCATAAATCTTTCTTCCCCTACTACCACCATATGCAAATGTTCTAGCAATTCCAATAGCTCCTATGGCATCCAGCCTGTCTGCATCCTGCACACATTTTCCTTCTATGGTATCAGGTACGACGGAATCAGTTCCTGCAAATGAAACCTCATCTATAATTTTACATACAACCTTTATTATTTCCTCATCTACCTTATTTGCCATCATAAAATCAACTGCATTTTTCTTGGTAGCATAAGTGTCCGGAGAAAGCTTAATATCGTCCACATCATGTAACAGAGCCGCCAACTGCACTGTTTTAACATCTGCATTTTCCTGTTTTGCGATTTTAGTAGCCAGTTTATATACTCGTATTGTATGATAATAGTCATGACCACTACTGTCTCCCGAAAATATACTTTTTATAAATCTCTTTTCATTATCTGTCATCTTTTCTCCTAATCAACCTAGCAAAGCAATATATTGATTTACGAAAGTCATTACTCCGCCCACAAATAGAGCCAAACTAGAGCCATTTGATAAAACAAATGCCGGAAACCCGCATAAATACAGGCTTTCGGCATTTCAACCCCTTATTCAAACTCGGCAAGTTGATGCTTTAGCTTAAACTATTTCGTTTAAGTTCTGTTCTAATAACGCCGATATTTTACTTCATTTACACATTTTATTTTGGCTTACTGATTTTCTGTTGCCAAAGTGTTGGCATTTCAAAATAGCGATTGCAAATACTGTGTGCAACCGCTATTTTGAATAAACTGCATCGTTTCTGGAAAGAAGATATACACAATACTGATTCATGCTGATACCTTCCCTCTTAGAATGTTCTGCAAGGGAACGATGAAGACTTCGTGGGATTCTAAGTTTAAACTGTCCAGAATAATCCTCTAAGCTGTCCGGCTCATGAATTTCAATACCATCTTCCATAGCAGCTTCCAACCATGCTTTCTTGGCATCTAAAGCGTTTGCGACAGCGGATTCTACTGTTTCTCCACAGGTAATACATCCCGGAAGCTCCGGAAATGAAACCACAAAACCGCCCTCATCCTTATCCTCTACAATTTCCATACGATAATTCATTGCAAAATAATCATTCAACGTTTTCACCATTCACCGCCTCACTTTCCACAATCTGCTTGACCATCTCTACATACACTTTTTTGATGGGTTCATGCTTCGGTATCGTAATCGGTTGACATCCAGCTTTTCTGAACGTGTAATGACTGCTTCCGCCCTTTGGGGCATTCATTACATATCCATAGCTTTCCAATACCTTACGTAATTCATCAAACCGGAGGTCTTTTGATAAAGCACATATTCTCGTTAATAGTTTATCCCATTTTGACATTCTGAATACTTCCTATCTATATTATATGTGGTACCATATTTGGTGTCAACATTATTTATAAAAATTTAGGCAACTACCAAAGTTGATTCTTTTACTTGATTGATTTTTCATTCTGCTTATAATTCATTTGTGGAGGGGAGCTCCTTTGAACGATGATTAATTAACCTGCCAGTTAACAATCATTATTCTATTGGTGGCACTCATTTTTTGCAAACCGGTTATTTGTTACTTAACAGGAATGCTCCAGTTTATTATCCTCCCCGTCAAAGCTTGATTTCCAGAACTCTTAATGGCAATTATTACATCTTTTGTCATAATTATTTTATATTTTCAAAATTCATGTATCACATATAAATGTCTTTACTGAAAAATTATATTATTTCCAGTACTCATATTTCTAATACTATTAATTAATGTATTGTCACAATTTTTTCCAATTATAATTTTATCTAATAATAGACCGCACTTATCGTAAAAAATATTTCTTCCTTTGTAATGGAAATCGTTTTTGACATTAGGATAAACATTTCCAGAATTCAAAATCCCCTCACCAAATGGATCACTTAGAATTCTAACTTCTTTTTCGAGATATGATTTCATAGATTCATTATTCGGATTTTTAATGACATATGGAAGTACTGCCATTAGCATTCCATTATCATACAATTCTTTAGAACCTGAATTGTATGCTTCTATCAACATTTCCGTGTAATCGACATCGTTTTTATCAACATATTCAACTGGATATAACATATCATAATCAATAACATTAAATACCAAGCATATTCCTTTACTGTTATTACCATATGCATCCCACATATAATTATCATATGAATATGTTAGTGAACACACATCATATAATTCTTTCATGGTTGATACAAAGAATTTAATATTATCACACGGAACACCTGTTTTATATGACACTTTACTTGCATCGAACTTCATATCAAATTCTGTTTTATCATTCAAAAACTTATAATACGAAAACCATAATTGACCCTTTTTCAAACATTGAAGCTTTATCTGATTTAAATACACATCATCAAATGCAATAAACTTATACAACTTATCATCTACTATTATTGTTTTCAAATAATCTATCTTGTATTGTTTCAAATCTTTATGTTTTCTTTTGTCATATTCTTGATAAAATCCTAAATTCATGTAAACTCCATATATTAAAAGCAGATGATGCTATTTAACTCCATATTTTTATTTGTTCTTCTTGCTTTTTATATTTTTGCTATTGTCATTCTTATAATGCAACCTTTTTAGAGTATGATATATGATAATCTAAACATCATTAACCACCACACACACAATTATCCTTCCGAAAAAGCTGCTAATGACTTTCAATTTAAGACCAGGAGCAAAGAGCATTTCATTCTCATGCATGTCCGATATCAAGTCTACGTATACCCCCGGAGTCCCTTTAGGTACATATATTGTTAGCAAAGAATGGTCAAATGGGGTGGCATAATCTCTGCCACGCACTGAACTAAGAGCTAATGTTGTACTCATAAATCCTTTGTCCAGCAAAATCTTTCCTTTTCTTATTGGTCCTCCTGATATGTTCCCCCATTTTTTCATATCACGCAAAATATTTTTTGAAACATATCTGTGAACTACAATATTTTCGGTAATTACATTTTTCCTTATTTCATCTACACCTTCTATAAACATATCCTTTGATAACACATTATTGTCAAACACATATGTTTCTATATCTCCGTACCTGAGTATTCTATTAAAAGAATAATGAATCCCCTGCGTGTAATATCTAAAAAATTTTTCAACAGGAGTCTTTGGCATATTTTCTTGGTCCTGCAAATTGATCAGCCAATGGCTGTAATTTTTTATTCCCCATTCGTATGCTTCATCCTTTGTGAATTCTTTATATAATTCTCCATTATACTTATATTCCATCATTGTCTCTAATCCCCTACTTCCCTTTTACAATAATCCTATATCTTTCTATTCTCGAATATAATTTTAAAGGCCTACTTTCCCAATCACTCTTTGCACCTCCGCCGACTGTATCAACATCCTTATCTTCTCATCCCCATTCTCAACCTCAGGTCTCCCGCATCTAAGACTATCCGGATGCTCCGATATACAACAATCCCGATACCAGCACTCGCCCATAAGTTCTCCCTTTACAGACCATTTTTCATTTTGAGTAAATTCACCTACCAATGATTTCATCACACGTTCCGTAGAATATCTCTTAAAACCAGCTATATACTGTAATGCCTTTTCATCATTAATCTTTGACAAATTGATTCTATGGTTTTCAACTGCTGCCAAGACTTCCTCACGGATTTTAATTTTATCTGTCTTTCCAATGCCTGTCCATTCTACCAACGTTTCAAATGCCAGAATCAGGTATTCAAAGCAAATCATATCAAGAATTATAATCTTCCCCTCTGACTTTTCTTCTATGGTTTTCAACATACGATATTTATTACGAATATCCTGATTATCAACCACATAGTCAAAAGCAATATAATACCTGTCATCGTTTTCCAACTCTAAATCTGAGAGCGCATCCAATATCCCCTGATTGCTTCCTTTACTTTCGACCACGAGCCCATCGTCAAAGAAAAGTTGATTGACCAGTTTCCAGAAGTGAAGTCCTGCCCCGGTATCCTCCGTCCACAAATATTTCATATCACAGTTCCTCTTCCAATGTTATCCTGTTGTTATCCTGTTTCAGCACTTTAAAACTCTTATCAGATACATTGAGTCCATCACAGTTTCTTAAAAACAGCATATATTGATTAGAGAACTCAAAATTAATAAATCTTCTAATCTCATTATTGATCAATATATCCGCATTATCAATCACAATAAAACTGCCTCTGCACTGCATCAGGCTTTCTGAAAAATTATCCGATTTGTAATTAAATAATTTTATATTCCTATATTCTTCTGTCAGTCTTAAGTCTTCTAGTATTTCATACAGAACGGTTTTCCCGGTAGCACTATCTCCACCTACGAGAGTTATTCTGTCGTCAAATTCTAAATCGTATGAAAATGGATCCGCTTTAAATTTTATATTTTTATAAATCATGTGCTTCTCTCCTTTCATACTCCTTACTCCACCAGACATTATATCCCCTGCTGCCTGTCACTACCTCGGAATCATTGAATCTGATTTCTGCATCATCCGGAATCTCCGTAAGTGTTGGTCTTGACATATAAATTCTAATATTATTCATTGCAAAAATAATTTTAAGTACATTAGGACCACATTCTTCTACGCACACTACCTTATTCGGATGTTTCACAATATTAAGTAATGTCTTACAGCCCGATGACAAATTACGAATTGTTCCTAATCCATATTTCGTTTCAATGTGTTTGTCCGGTGTAAGCTTTGCATTATCCACTTGTTGAATAAGATCTATTTCTTTTTGTGACATTTCTTCATTACTGGTATTCAAATTAAAATACAAATCATTTTGAAGTATCCAATCTTTGGAATCTCTTTTCTCTGTATATATATCTATCATACAATGTCACTCCTTCAGACAATATCCCCGTTAAATATAAAAACCTAGAGGATATTACCTCAGTATCCTCTAGGTTCTATATTTAAATTTCAGTATTAACCCTTATTCAAACTCAATCGTTCCGGGCGGCTTACTGGTAATATCATACATTACCCGATTCACATGGCTCACCTCATTGATGATCCTGCTGGTCACCTTCTGCAATACTTCATAAGGGATCTGTGCGCTCTCTGCGGTCATGAAGTCGATCGTCTTCACGGCTCTCAGTGCGATGGCGTAATCATAGGTTCTCTCATCACCCATAACGCCTACGGATCTCATATTGGTCAGGGCTGCGAAGTACTGGTTGATCTCGCGGTCCAGACCTGCGTTAGCGATTTCCTCGCGGTAGATGGCATCTGCATCCTGCACGATCTTGACCTTCTCAGCGGTCACTTCGCCGATGATACGGATACCCAGTCCGGGACCGGGGAACGGCTGACGGAATACCAGATGCTCCGGAATGCCAAGCTCCAGTCCTACCTTACGAACCTCATCCTTGAACAGGTTGCGCAGAGGCTCGATGATCTCCTTGAAATCTACATAGTCAGGCAGACCGCCTACATTGTGGTGGGACTTGATCACTGCGGATTCACCGCCCAGTCCGCTCTCTACCACATCGGGATAGATGGTTCCCTGTACCAGGAAGTCCACGGCACCGATCTTCTTCGCCTCTTCCTCGAATACACGGATGAACTCTTCGCCGATGATCTTTCTCTTATGCTCCGGCTCGGATACACCTGCCAGCTTGCTGTAGAAACGCTCCTGCGCATTCACACGGATGAAGTGCAGATCGTAATTGCCGTTGGGACCGAAGACTGCTTCTACCTCATCGCCTTCATTCTTACGGAGCAGGCCATGATCTACGAAGACACAGGTCAGCTGCTCGCCGACTGCCTTAGATAACAGTACTGCTGCCACGGAGGAATCCACGCCACCGGACAATGCACAGAGGACTTTACCATTACCAACCTTCTCACGAATTGCCTTAATAGACTCTTCCACGAAGGAATCCATCTTCCAGTCACCGCAGCATCCGCAGATATTACGTACGAAATTATACAGCATCTTGGAGCCTTCCACCGTGTGGAGTACTTCCGGGTGGAACTGGATCGCATACAGTCCGCGCTCTACGCACTCTGCTGCTGCCACAGGGCAGTTTGCGGTGGTAGCTACGGCACGGAAACCGGGTGCCAGTTTCGAAATATAGTCGAAATGGCTCATCCAGCAGATCGTATTCTCGGATACATCGGAAAACAGCTTGGAACTGCGGTCTACCTTCACCTCAGTCTTACCATATTCCCGAACGGCTGCACGTTCTACCTTACCACCCAGCACATGGGTCATCAGCTGTGCGCCGTAACAGAGTCCCAGCACGGGAACTCCTAAGTGAAACAGATCCTCGGAGCAGGTAGCTGCACCGGGTTCATAGCAGCTTGCGGGGCCGCCGGTCAGGATGATTCCCTTGGGATTCATCGCTTTTATCTTATTCAAGTCTGTCTTGTAAGAGTAGATTTCGCAATATACGTTGCATTCTCTGACTCTTCTGGCGACCAGCTGATTGTACTGTCCGCCAAAATCAATGACAACTACCAGTTCTTTTTCCATGGTTGTCCTCCAGTATATTTTTCTGTCCTCTATTATAGGGTATGGGGCAGGGGAAGTCAAACCCTACTGCACCAGTTCTTCCAATTTTCCGAAGGTATAACCCATTTCTTCCCATTTCGTGAGCAGTTCATCCAGAATCTCCCCATTGGTCTTCGAGGTATTATGTAACAGCACCACCGCTCCGGGGTGGATCCTGCCTGTCAGCTTGGAAAAAGCTTCCTCATGGCTGGGCTGTGCATCCACGTTCCAGTCCACATATGCCAGGCTCCAGAAAAAAGTGGAATATCCCAGATCCTTTGCCATCTGCAGATTCGTCTCACTGTATTTTCCCTGGGGCGGCCGGTAGTACATCGCCATCTCCGTACCGGTGATCTCCTGAAAAAGAGTTCTCACGTCATCCATCTCCTTCCGGAAAACCGCCGGATCAGAAATTTTCGACATGTCATAATGATGATAGGTATGGTTTCCCACCGTATGTCCGTCCTCCACCATGCGTTTCACCATCTCCGGCGCCGACTCCAGAAAATGTCCTACCACAAAAAAGGTCGCCGGTGCATTATGCTTTTTCAATGCATCCAATATAGCAGAGCTATTACCGTTCTCATAACCGCAATCAAAAGTGAGATAGATCTTTTTCTCCTCCGCATCTCCCACATAATAAGCATTGTACTCTTTTAGTTCTTCCGCAGATGCCGTGCCGGTGGGCTGTGTTCCTTCCGTCCCGAATCCCAATCCCCAGTTTTCTGCAGAAAATAACGCTTCGGTGTTCTCCAGCGAAGTTCCCGCCGTCGCCTGTGTCTTTATTTCCCGCTGCATACGCAGACCGTAGGCAATGGCTCCAATGCTTCTTCCGAGAAAAAACATTGCCAGTAAGAGCACTCCCAGCATCAGACCATTCTTATAATGCTTCTTCACCAATACCGTCTTTTTTTTCCCGACTTCCCATACTTTTTTGAAAATAGGATTTTCCCACATCTCACGATCCCTTACCGGTATTACTACCTGTCTCTACCATAATATTCATTGCATTCTATGCCATACAGCTTTTCCTTTATGTCACAACACAGCCTGCGTAAATACACAGTGCCGCCTCCTGTTGTATATATTATAAAAATGGATTCTTCGGAGTAACGCCATGGACTGCAAGGAAATGATCCTGTCAGAGGAGACCTATGACATTATCACAGACTTTTCCGCATCGGAATTTCTGGGAGATGACAATAATTGTTATGAATGCATCGGAGAAGATTTTTTGATTTTGTATCTGGGCAATCTGGGAATCCGCAATCCGAAGATTGATTTTTTCCCCTATCACAATATGCCGAAGCTTTACGGGCTCATGCAGCTATCTCCCTCCGGTGAGACGCCACCCGGTGCCGCTCCCTTTGATCCGGCAAGTCTGATTGCCAGTGGGATCACTCAGGTACAGCGTCCGCCCCTAAGTCTCACGGGGCGAGGCGTGATCCTGTGTTTTATTGATACCGGTATTGATTATCGAAATCCTGTGTTTCTGGACGAGAACGGCAACAGCCGCATCCTGGCGATCTGGGATCAGACGGTTCAGACCGGGATACCACCTGAGGGGTTTAAATATGGTTCTGAATACCGCAGAGAGGATATTAACCTGGCGCTGCGCTCCGAGGATCCTTATTCCATCGTTCCTTCCCGGGACGAAAACGGACACGGCAGTATCCTCGCCGGAATTGCCGCCGGCAGCGTTGTCAGACAAGGTAATCCTTATATCGGTGCTGCACCGGAGACCGACATCGTCGTGGTGAAGCTCAAGGAATGTAAGCAATATCTGCGAAGCTTTTATCTGGTGCCCGAGGGTGTTCCCGCCTATCAGGAAAATGATATTATGCTGGGCATCAAATACGCGGAATCCTTCGTGCGGCTCTTCGAGCGTCCGGTAGTCATCTGTCTGGGGCTGGGAACCAACCAGGGTGATCATGCGGGCAATTCCTCCCTATCACGGTATCTCTCTTCTCTCGCTGTCCGCAGAAGCCGTGCCGCCATCGTCTGTGGGGGAAATGAAGGGAATGCCTCCCACCATTACCACGGAAGATTAAGCGCTCAGACACCTGAGGAAGCTTCCCGGGATGTGGAGATCCGGGTCAGCGAAGGCTGTATCGGATTCTGGCTGGAGCTTTGGGGCGCTCTGCCGGATGCTTTTAATCTGAGCATCCGCACTCCCGGCGGGGAAAATATTCCCGAACTGCGCCTTGGATTACAGCAAAGTGTGACCTATTCTTTTATCTACGAAAAAAGCAGAGTCACTATCGACTCTGCTCTTGTGGAAGAAAATTCCGGTGAAGAACTGATCCTTGTACGCATCCAGGATCCTACCCCCGGGATCTGGACCTTTCATGTCTCTGCTTCCAGTAGTTTATATAACGGCAATTTTCACATGTGGCTGCCTATCACAGAATTTCTGTCTACTCCGGTATATTTTCTCAATCCGGATCCCGACATGACTCTGACGGAGCCCTCGATGGCTCCGGAGGTTCTGAGCGTTTCTACTTACAACGCGGAAAACAACAGTTTTTACGCAGAATCCGGCAGAGGCTTTGGGCGCACCGGGCAGATTCGTCCGGACTTATCCGCTCCCGGAGTCAATATCTCCACCATTGACGGACGCCGTACGGGAAGCAGCATGGCTGCCGCTATCACTGCCGGAGCTGTGGCTCAGTTTTTCCAATGGTCAGTCATTGAAGGCAATAACCGGCTGGCGGAAAGCCGGGAGATCCGCAGTTATTTCATACGCGGTGCCGTGCGTACACAGGGTCTGAACTATCCCAACCGGGAATGGGGCTACGGCAGGCTGAATTTAGAGGAGACCTTCAATGCCCTGCTCCGGGTATGACTATAGGATTTTCCGAATATTTCGGACAATAGAAGCTTCTGTTTTGTACGTTATCTTCCATTTTCATCTGTGCTTTTGGAAAAAATCCTGGCATACCCATAGGACAACGGACGGTCCGTCATATCCGCAAATCGTAAAGGAAAATTCTCTTTTTCCTCCATGCGGTTCGGGCAGTCTCTCCTGCCGCACCCGAGACAGATTCCGGCACATTTGGTAAAAGGATCCTTCGTCAGCTCCGCATAAAATACCACACTTTTTTTCGGGATCATACAATACGCTGTATTACAGGTAACCGGCAATGCAAGCTCCTGCAGAAGCATGGGAAGATTCGCCAGCCGCAGCAGACTGCTTATTTTTTGTTCTGAAGTCTCAGAAATCTCCCCACCTAAAAAATGCAGTCTGGCAACATGCAGATTCCGATGCACAACCACCCACTCTGTATAAGCCCGGTAGCTTTCTAATAATAATTCACTGGACAGCACTTCGATCATATAACTCTCTGTCAGGAATCCGTTCTGCAAATACTTTTCCTGCAGTTCATCGATCCCTTTTCCCAGAGTAATGCCTACAGCCAAAAAAGACTGATCCCTCCCGGGAAAAGTCTCTTTGATTTCTCTGTCCTGCCATCCCGCTTCTGTCTCCAGGCAGGGGATCATCTCACCTGCCAGCCTCTTCAGATTGGGATATTCTTCCGGATCATAATGATATTTTTCCATCACACTGTGCAGAAATTGTTCGTTCCTGCACAGTGCTGTAATTTCTGAAAAAAAAATCTGCATGTTCACCTGTTCTCCCGGAATACCGGTTATCTCATGGCGCAGGCATATTTGCCTGCATCCGGTTAATTATTTTTAATGCGCAGACATCTGATGGCATTGAGAACAGCAAGTACCATCACTCCTACGTCCGCGAAGATAGCAACCCACATATTGGCGATACCCAGCGCACCCAGAATCAGGCAGATGGCTTTGACTGCCAGAGCAAATACAATGTTCTCGTAGACGATACGCAGACATTTCCGGGAAATCCGCATAGCCAAGGCAATCTTGGCGGGATTGTCATCCATCAGGACCACGTCTGCTGCTTCAATAGCTGCATCAGAACCAAGTGCTCCCATGGCGATACCGATGTCAGCACGGGACAATACCGGTGCATCGTTGATACCATCGCCTACAAATGCCAGTTTTTCCTTCGCACCCTTCTCCTGCAACAGCTTCTCCACGCAGCTTACCTTGTCTGCGGGAAGCAGCTCACTGTGTACCTCATCCAATTTTAACTCACCGGCCACATGTTCTGCAACTGTTTTGCTATCACCGGTCAGCATGACGCATTTCTTCACGCCGGAATTTTTCAAGGAGGCAATTGCTTCCTTTGCACCATCCTTGATCACATCGGAGATCAGGATGTATCCTGCATATTTACCGTCTACCGCCACATGAACCACTGTACCTACACCGGTATTTTCCGTATAAGCCAGGTTCAGACTCTTCATCAGCTTTGCATTGCCGGCTGCCACCTGTCTGCCGTTCACTTTGGCAGTTACACCGTGTCCGCTGATTTCCTCCACGTCACTGACGTTAGAGGCATCCAATTCTTTTCCATAAGCATTCTTCAGGCTCTTGCTGATGGGATGGCTGGAATAGCTCTCCGCATAAGCAGCATACTCCAGCAGTTCTTCCTCTGTAAAACCCTGACCGGGATAGATACCCGTTACATCGAATACACCTTTGGTCAGGGTACCGGTCTTGTCAAATACCACATACTTAGTCTCAGACATTGCTTCCAGATAGTTGGATCCCTTCACCAGAATGCCACAGGCACTTGCCGCACCGATTCCTCCGAAGAAGCTCAAAGGAATAGAGATGACCAGCGCGCAGGGACAGCTGATTACCAGGAATGTCAGAGCACGGATGATCCAGGTGCTCCAGGCTGCCGGGTTGCCCATGATCAGGTTGATCACAGGAGGCAGGATTGCAAGTGCCAGGGCACTGTAACAGACTGTCGGGGTATAATATCTTGCAAACTTCGTAATAAAGTTCTCGGATTTGGACTTCTTCATGCTGGAATTCTCTACCAGATCCAGGATCTTGGATACCGTAGATTCTCCGAATTCCTTGGTTGTACGGATCTTTAATAGTCCTGTCAGGTTCACACACCCGCTGATCACATCCTGATCCACAGTGATCTCTCTGGGAACACTTTCACCGGTCAGGGCACTGGTATTCAGAGTGGATGTGCCTTCCACGACAACACCGTCGATGGGAACTTTCTCACCGGGGCGTACCACGATAATGGTTCCGATTTCTACATCATCAGGATCTACCTGCTCCAAGCTGCCGTCTTCTGCCTCGATATTAGCATAGTCGGGACGGATATCCATCAGTGCACTGATATTCTGACGGCTCTTGCCCACAGCGACCGACTGGAACAATTCACCGATCTGGTAGAACAGCATAACTGCCACGCCCTCGGAATACTCTCCCAGTCCCATAGCACCTACTGTTGCTACTGCCATCAGGAAATTCTCATCAAACACTTCACCATGCATGATGCCCAGAACGGCTTTTCTTAAAATATCATATCCGATCACCGCGTAAGGGATCAGGTACAGCAGTCCCAGCCACATCCCTTCCATCGGAACAAAATGCAAAATAACTAATAAGATTGCCGCTACAATAATGCGGATCAATACTTTTTTCTGTTTCTTCGTCATAGGAATCCTCCTTGCTTTCCTACGAAATTATCAAGTCTCCCAGTAAAGAGAGTATATGCTCTCCTTTCAGAAGTCAACCTATAAATAAATCTCGCAATCGTCCTCTACTCTCTTGCAGGCTTTTACTACGTTCTCCATAACGGCCTTCTCATCGCTGCCGTCCGCGAATTCTACTTTCATCTTCTGGGTCATGAAGCTGACGGTCGCATCGGTAACGCCTTCTACCTTCTTCGCTGCATCCTCCATCTTCAGAGCACAGGCTGCACAATCTACTTCGATCTTGTAAGTTTTCTTCATGGTAATATCCTCCTCTTTCTCCATTAGCATTTCCTGATTTTCAGATGCTAATGATTTGCATTTAGTTTTAATATTCGTTCATATGAACCACTGTTCATGCGTTTATATTACCATATGCCGGGAAAAAGTCAATACTGTTTTTAAATGTTTTGTAAATTGAGAGTTTACGCGAGCAATGAGCCGCGCATAGGCATAGTGAAGACAGCGATGGGCGCTTGCGCACAAATCGCTGTCTTTACTTATGCCGTGATGCGGCGAACGCCGCGATATGAAATAAGATTGGCAGCGCCTTTTGCTGACAATCTTATGAATAGCGTGGCTCATTGCGGAGAACTGCCAATAAATGTGGAGCGTCCTTTGCGACACATTTATGAATTGAATGCATGGCTCGTAACGTAGGGTTGCCGTAAACTCCACGAACGCCCACGGTGAACGGAACATCACGCCTTGATGTCGCGTCTCCGGGTGTGAATTTTCTAATGAAAAGTGATACAGTGGTTCTCATCATGACGGGGTCGCCTACACGCGCCATCCATGTGCGCCAAAAGCCATGCACACATGGCTTGGCTGACGCGGACATCGTGTCCGCTTTCCCCCTGTCTTTCAACACTTTTCGAGAAAATATCACCACCTCCCGACAAACATCTTCGGAAGGACATTCCGTCCACCGTGGGCGTTCTGTTTACTGATTCCACTAAAATCCATCGAATAACAGGAAATAGTGGAATTATTGTTTTGGGAGTAAATAATTTCCTCCATAATTGCAGAAAAGATCTAAAACAGAGGAATTGCTTCTTTTATAGAACTTTTTTCTATTCAATTTCCACCATTTTCATTAGTTTAAGGCTGTTTTAGAGGAAACCAGTAGCCCGCAGTTGGGGTAAGGACAAGCAGACTCTAAGCAGCCGTCGGTACCATAGCGTCCCAAGGGACGCATTGCGAGGGTATTGTCCTCGCTTATGTACCGCTACGGTCTGCGTCCGTAAGCGAATCGTGCTAAAGCACGCGCGGGTCTGCGGTTCTTAGCCCCAATGCGGGCTACGGGGATTCGATAGCATTTCTTAATTAATTTTCAATTTATTTCTCTTCCGCCGGAATCTGTTTCAGATTCTCCACAGGCTCCAGAATCTCATTGCTGCGGATATCAATGATGGGGCCACCGGTTCCTTCGATATACTCTCTGGTAATAGTGACTCTTCCGATGTTGTCATCCTTGGGGATCTCGTACATGATATCCAGCATGAAATCCTCAATAATGGAACGCAGGGCTCTTGCACCGGTGTCGCGTTTCATGGCCTTTTCGGCAATTGCATCCAGGGCATCATCCGTAAATTCCAGTTTCACTTCATCCAGTTCCAGGAGCTTCTGGTACTGCTTCAGGATCGCGTTCTTCGGCTCCTTCAGGATCTTCACCAGCATCTCCTTGCTCAGTCCCTGCAGAGTACAGATGATAGGCAGTCGTCCGATGAACTCCGGAATCATGCCGAACTTACGGATATCCTCTACGGTCACCTTAGATAAGATATCGGTATCTTTATCGTATTTATCCTTCAGTTCGGAATTAAAACCGATGGATGCGGTCTTGGTCAGGCGCTCTTTGATGATCTCATCCAGATCCGGAAAAGCACCGCCGCAGATAAACAGGATATTGCGGGTGTTCACCGTAGCCAGGGGCACCATGGCATTTTTGCTATTGGCACCTACCGGTACTTCCACCTCGGCACCCTCCAGTAATTTCAGCATCCCCTGCTGTACACTTTCACCACTGACATCCCGGGAATTGGTATTTTTCTTCTTGGCGATCTTATCGATCTCATCAATAAAGATAATACCTTTCTCTGCTTTCTCTACATCGTTACCTGCGGCTGCCAGCAGCTTGGATACTACGCTCTCGATGTCGTCTCCAATATATCCGGCCTCCGTCAGGGAAGTTGCATCGGCAATCGCCAGAGGCACATCCAGCAGTCTTGCCAGTGTTTTCACCAGATAAGTCTTACCGGAACCGGTGGGGCCGATCATAAGGATATTGGACTTCTCAATCTCGATCTCATCCATGGTATCAGTCGCAACTCGCTTATAATGATTGTATACTGCGACAGAGATAACCTTCTTGGCTTTTTCCTGTCCTACCACATACTCATCCAGACTTGCCTTGATCTTATGGGGTGCCGGAATATCTTTAATATTGAATACGGGCTTGGGACCTTCGGCTTTCTTTTTCTTCTTGAGTTTTTGCTTGTTGGGAATGCCGCCGTCTCCCTGGAGGTCTGCCAGGTTCACAAAGCTGATATTGGGGAATCCGTTCTGTCCGCCGAACTGGTTCAGATCGCCTGGATTGTTCAGCATGCCCTGGTAGTCGAACTGGCTCACAGTCTCCATAGTCTTGTGCATACAGTCATCACAGATGCAGATATGGTTAGGCAGCTTGAACATTCTGCCGGCTTTGCTCTCCGGTCTGCGGCAGATAAAGCAGACGTCCTCATATTCGCTGCTGTCCTTTTTGTCCTCTGTCTTTTTCTCAGCGGAATTTTCACCCGCAGTATCCACGACCTGCGTATCGTCGCTATTTTTTTCATTATCCCGATTTTCGCTCAGAGTGGTCTCTGTTTTCTCTTCCTCGGGAATCACTTCTCTATAATCATCATTATAATTATCAGTCATGTTATTCTCCTCTTTGTCTATTGCGCAGTGCTCATTGCGGTATCGCTTCGTTCTACCTTGATGTCCGGGCTTCGCCCTACACGTATCGTGTCTTACGTAATCCCGACTGCAAGCAGTCGGTTTTCGTAATCCTCGATCCTTGCTGCTTTCTTCTCGCAGTGCTCATCTCGGTATCGCTTCGTTCTACCTCGATATCCGGGCTTCGCCCTACACGTATCGTGTCTTACGTAATCCCGCCTGCAAGCAGCCGGTTTTCGTAATCCACGATCCTTGCACTGCTCATGCCTACGCTTATTATATCTAATTCGAATGGCTGCTACAAGTGAAGTTTTTCTAAACAAAATCCCCGGGAGAGCCAGTTGGTCTTCCGGGGATTATTCTAACCATCCGATTTTTGTGATTAAAAATCGCTATATTTATTTTTTGTCTGCAGGTCTGCTGCCCAGTGTCAGATTCAGTTCTACTGATACATATTCACCGTTCTGAGGTCTCTGTACCGTTATGGTTGCGGAATCACCGGCTGCATAGTACTGTAATGTCTTCTGAAGATCAGAGTAGGACGAGATGCTGCTACCGTCGAATTTGGTAATGATATCACCTTTCATGATACCGGCATTCGCTGCTGCACTGCCCTCCTCTACGGATACTACATAGATGCCTTCCGGCATGTTGTACATCTGAGAGATCTGGGAAGTTACTTCCTGCAGAGAGATACCGATATAACCGACTTCATCCTCAGCTACTTTGGTTCTGGTCTGACGCTCCATCAGGTCTGCAATGATGGGACTTGCAGAAGTGATAGGGATTGCATAACCCATACCTTCTACGGTAGTACCACCGATCTTGTTAGAGTTGATACCGATGACCTCACCGTTCATGTTCAGCAGTGCACCGCCGGAGTTACCGGGGTTAATAGCTGCATTGGTCTGGATGAAAGTACCGGTAGAACCGTTCTCCAGAGTGATCTCACGATTCAGGGCACTTACAATACCGTTGGTAACGGACTGACCATATCCAAGTGCATTGCCGATGGCGATTACCGGCTCACCAAGCTTCAGATCATCACTGCTGCCTAAAGTAGCAACGGTAATGGCATTCTTGGTATCATCACTCAGATCATTTAAAGATACTGCGATTACTGCCAGATCCATATCGGAATCCAGTCCTTTGACCTGTGCCTGTGCTTCACTGCCGTCGATAAAAGTAACGGTCAGTGTATCTGCGCTCTCTACTACGTGGTTGTTAGATACGATCAGCAACTCATCATCGGTCTTGCCTACGATAATACCGGAACCGCTGGCTGCTTCTTCCTGTGTATACTGCTGTCCGAAGACATTGGCTGTCTCGGTAAAGTTATTCACAATAGATACCATGGCAGGCATTACTTTCTCTACCACGTCGGACACATCGGATTCTACATAAGTAACATTAGTAGCTGACTGTACACTGCTCTGTGTACTTTCTGTAGTTGCCTCGGCAGCGATCTCACTTACCACTGCGGTATCCGTACCTGTCTTAAGCATCCCGGTACCCTGCTGTACCGCATAGAAACCGATACCGGCAAACAATCCGAAGAAAAGTCCCAGGCTGACACTTACCATAGCTTTCCGGAAATAGCCTCCATGCTTTTTGGTTTTCTTAGGCTCTGTATTGTTGCCGGTGCTTCCACCCATCTGGTATGTGGTATAACCGTTTGCACTTTCCGCAGCACTTACACCACTGAATGTACCGGTTGTATTTTCATTGCCGGTTTCGTAACCGGAAAAATTATCATTCTCGTACATAATGCTTCCTCCTATCCTATCTGTAAGTGAGAAACTCTTTTTACTATTCTTCACTGTTATCTCAGTTCTTCCTCTCACCTTATGAACACAGTATAACCGTCAATTGTGACCGAATTGTGATAACTTTCTGAAGCAATTATGAACCGTGAAAAAATCCCGGAGAAGTATGACACCTCTCCGGAATGCATTTTTCTTATAAATGATCACTCCACTGTAACGGATTTTGCCAGGTTTCTGGGCTTATCCACATCACAGCCACGTCCCACTGCCACATAGTAAGCAAACAGCTGCAGAGGGATGATTGCCAGGGAATTGGTAAAGTACGGATTCGTCTCGGGAATGTATACCACATAATCCGCTGCCTTCTCGATGGCCTTGTTGCCCTCGATGGTAACCGCCATGACAAAAGCACCTCTTGCCTTTACCTCTACCATATTGCTGATGGTCTTCTGGAACAGAGCCGGCTGGGTTGCCAAAGCCACTACCAGGGTGCCATCTTCGATCAGGGAAATGGTGCCATGCTTCAGTTCTCCGGCTGCATAAGCCTCGGAATGGATATAGGAGATCTCTTTTAACTTCAGGGATCCCTCCAGGGAAATCGCATAGTCAATGCCACGTCCGATGAAGAAGATATCTCTTGCGCCCACATAACGGTTGGCGAAATGCTGGATCTTCTCCTTCTGTCCCAGCAGCAGTTCGATCTGATCCGGCAGGCATCTCAGGTCAGCCAGCATTCCGGCGAACTTCTCCTGATCAACGGTTCCACGCACCTTGGCGAACTTCATAGCCAGCATGTAAAGTGCGGTCAGCTGTGCACTATAAGCCTTGGTCGTTGCAACGGCAATCTCAGGACCTGCCCAGGTGTACATAACACTGTCCGCTTCTCTGGCGATGGAGCTGCCCACTACATTCACGATACCCAGTACCTTGAAGCCCTTTGCTTTGGATTCCCGAAGAGCTGCCAGCGTATCCGCAGTCTCACCGGACTGGCTGATGACGATGACCATATTGCCCTTCTGCAGGATAGGATCTCGATAACGGAATTCGCTTGCCACGTCCACTTCTACCGGGATTCTTGCCAGTCCTTCAATGACATATTTTGCGGTAACACCGGTATGATATGCGGAACCGCATGCCACAATATGGATCTTTGTGATCTCCTTAATCTCCTCATCGCTCATATTCAGTTCTTCGATGACGATATCATTATCCTTGATACGGGGAGAAATGGTGTCGTTGATGGTCTTAGGCTGCTCGTAGATCTCCTTCAGCATAAAGTGCTCATAGCCTGCCTTTTCAGCTGCATTGGCATCCCAGTCGATGGTAACCGGCTGTTTTTCTAATTCTTCTTCATCTACGGAGAAGAAACGCAGACCATCCTGCTGTAATTCCACGACTTCCTGATTGTCTACATAATATACGGTTCTGGTGTATTTCAAAATAGCGGGAACATCGGAAGCGATAAAGCTGCCGTTTTCGCTCTTACCTACGATCAGAGGACTGTCCTTACGGGCTGCGAAGATCTTATCCGGCTGGTCTGCGAACATAATTCCCAGTGCATAAGATCCTTCCACACGGTGAAGCACCTTGGTGATGGCTTCCAGGGGGTTTCCTTTATAATAGTAGTCTAACAGATGTGCCAGTACCTCGGTATCTGTCTCGGATACAAACTGATAGCCCTTATCCTGCATCTTTTTCTTCAGGGGAATATAATTCTCGATAATTCCGTTGTGTACTACGGCGATCGTTCCCGCATTGTTCATATGGGGATGGGAGTTGATGTCACTGGGAGCGCCATGAGTTGCCCAACGGGTATGTCCGATACCGGAAGTTCCCTTCATATTTGCACCGCCATGGGTCAGATTCTCTAAAACCTTCAGTCTTCCCACTGCCTTTTTGGTGTTGATCTTCTCACCATCAAAAATGGCCATACCTGCGGAATCATATCCACGGTACTCCAGTTTGGACAGACCGTCTAAAATGATCGGTGCTGCCTGTTCTGTTCCAATATATCCTACGATACCACACATAGTCATGCATCCTTTCTGTTCTGTTTCCAGTATTCTTTGTTGGAAGTAAAAGCAAGGCACCATTTTTTCGGGAGCCTGCGATAATTCTTACCTAATAGATAGCCCGCATATTTACAGGCACATTGTATATAAAAATGGGGCAATTTTGCGGTCATATGTTGTTCCCGCAGATATGCCGTCACATCTTTCACCATCCGTTTTCCTTCGGATTCCGAAGGATACGCCGCAAACACTTCCGGGTGTTCTGCCTGGGATACCCCCAGATCGAAATTCCTATGGAACTGCTGCCCATTGGTATAGTTATGAGAGTGTACAACCTCAGCATCCGCCGCATAAGCGATCGAATAGCCGGCTTCCACTGCCTTCGCCGCATAAATCATGTCTTCATTAAATATGGTATGTCTGACAAATCCGCCCAGTTCCTCATAAATCTCCCTGCGATATGCCGCACACACATTAGAGCAGAAAAAAGTCTTGATACCCAGGGTCTTAAGATCCTCCGCGGATTTGATCCGGGATCTGTCCGGATAATTGAATTCTCTGGTATAACTTTCTACCGGTGTGGAATCTTTTCTCGGCAGCTGTCTGGCATAGGACACTGCGGTGCTGCCCTGCAGAGGTTCGATAAGATTTTCTATCAGCTTATTATCTACCGGCATGGCATCCTGCGTCATCATGACAAAGACATCGGCGGAAGACTTTTTCACGCCCATCCGTCTGGTTCCGCCATGGTCGAATTCCCGTTTGGACACATGATATACTTTTATATTCTGATACTGCTCTAAAAATCTGGTTCCGTAGATCAGCTGTTCAAAATACTTCTCCTCCGTATTTAAGAGGATCACCTGATGTACCGGCACGCTCTGACTGCCAAGCTTATCCAGTAATGTAAATAATTCTTTCCCCGGTTTATACAGAGGAATAATCACATCGATCTCCATGACAGAGCGCTCCTTACTTTCCAATCTCTGGTTTATTATACTTTATCGCAGTCGGTTACACAAGTTTTTTTCTAAAACAGAAGGGAGCCCCGATCTATTCGGAAGACTCCCTTGTATTCCAGTTTGCTTATTTATTCAGGTACGGTGATGTGTCTGCATTAATCTTTCTGCTGTATTCCTTTACACTGTCGGTAACAGTATAGTTCGCATCATCAAACAGGAACTGATGGAGCCATACTACATTGCTCTCCAGATCCACAGGGATAACACAGCTTCCCTTAGCACCGATGTTTCCGGTGTCACGCATGGTCTCCTCGGGGAAACCTCCCTCATCCACAATACGATAATTTGCAATATTGCTTAACAGATCCAGGATATCCTTGGAATCCAGGCTGGTGTAGATATCATCGATCGCATTATTGAATACCTTGGAAAGTGTTGCGTAATCTGCTTTCTTCGCCTGATCTTCAATTGCCTGAATGACCTCACGCTGACGGGCAGCACGCTTGAAATCGTTACCTGCGGTATAACGGATACGGCAGTAAGCAGTAGCCTGCAGACCGTTCAACAGCTGCGTTCCGGTCTCGGTTACCGGTGTATAGTCGCACTTCAGTACTTCTGCAATACCGATCTGATAGTTATTGATATGCTTGATCTCCTCGGAGTCCACATCAATATAGATACCGCCCAGACCATCGATAACTTCGCTCAGTCCCTTATATCCTACGGTTACAAAATTCGTAATATCCATATCCAGGTTCATGTTCAGCATCTTAACTGCCTGCTCCGCTCCGCCGTAGGAATAAGCTGCGTTAGCTTTCTGATAAGAATCGGTACCGATGTTCAGGTAGGTATCACGATATATGCTGACCAGCTTGATATCACCGGTATCCATGTTAACACTGGCGATCATAACACTGTCGCTTCGGCTACCCTTGTACAACTGGCTTTCTTTTGTCGCATCCACACCGAACAATGCGATGTTCATATAGCCCTTCATGGTCTCGTCCTGCTGCACCTCTTCGGGAATCCGGAGTTCTTCGGTCTCTAAGACAGTGAATTTCGGGCCTTCATTATTGGTATGTGTCATTACCAGATACAGTACTGCTACCATGACCAGGATCACTACGATCTCTATGCCAAAGATGATAACTTTTCTTCTCTTCTTGGCTGCACGCTGCTTCGCGGATGCTCTCTTTTGTCCGTAACTGCTGCCGGCAGGTCTCGATCCGGAAGGTCTCTGTCCCGCAGGTCTCTGTCCCGCAGGTCTCTGTCCCGCAGGTCTCTGTCCATTTCCGGAAGGTCTTCTTCCGCTTCCGGCAGGTCTCTGACCATTGCCGCCATGATTGTTAGAATTTGTTGCCATCTTGTTTTCTCCTTGCATTCGTAAATATTTAATAAGCATTTTTATTGATGAATCCGGTGAAGAAGGTCATCAGAATAATCTTAATGTCAAACCCTACTGTCCAGTTCTCAATATAATAAATATCGTATTCGATCCTCTTCTTGATTGAGGAATCGCCGCGCAGACCATTCACCTGTGCCCAGCCGGTCAACCCCGGTCTTACCTGATGTTTTACCATGTAACGGGGAATCTCTTCCTTGAACTTCTCCACGAACTGGGGGCGTTCCGGTCTCGGTCCCACCAGACTCATATCTCCCTTAAGGATATTAAACAGTTGCGGAAGCTCGTCAATACTGGTACGCCGTAAAATCTTGCCGATTCCCGTGACACGCGGATCGTTCCGCACTGTCCAGCCTTTTTTCTCTTCCGCCGCCGACTGCATTGCCATACTGCGGAATTTGTACATGTAAAACGACTTATTATGAAGTCCTATCCGTTCCTGCTTGAAGATCACAGGTCCGGGACTGGATAGTTTTACCAATATAGCCGAAAGTAGCATGATCGGTGAAGTAATGATAATACCGAAGATGGAACCGACAATATCCATTGCCCGTTTGATCATCATGTTACCGGTATTCGTCAGGGGCACATAACGGATATTGATCACCGGCAGTCCCATCAGGTCCTCTGTATAAGGTCTGCTGGGGATCAGACTGCTGTAATCCGGAATGAATTTCGTGTGCACACCGGACTTCTCACAGATGTCTACCACGCCCTCCAGATAATCGTAATCCTTCAAAGACAATGTAATAGCGATCTCATCCAGCTTGTTTTCCGGCAGAATGTATTCCAGATTACCAAGTGTTCCCAGGACTTTTACCCCTTTGTAGGTGGTGCCTCCCGGGATGTGTTCATCCAGAATACCGCACACCACATATCCCCATTGAGGATTCGCAAGTATCCGGTCGATATATTCCTCCGCTGCTCTGGAATACCCCACCAGCAAAATATGCTTCAGGTTGTATCCCTTTTTACGCATAGACCGTAAGGCTTTGCGCATGAAAATACGGAATACGGAAGTCAGAAACACATTCAGGACATAAAAAATCGCCATGACGGATCGTGAAAAGTTGATCTCACGGATGATCATATACAGGATAATGATCAAAGCCGCCAGGCCAATGGTATTTGCCTGCAGAATGCTGTATATCTCATGTCTACGGCGGACGGTTCGCTTCGGAGAATACACGTTGCACCGGTAATACAGAAACATATACCCGGGTACAATAAAGGGAAGCAGCATGTAGTAATCCTGAATCGGCAGGACACCGATCCCCGGACCGTCATTCAATATATAAAATTTGATATAATAGGCAAGGACAAAGGATGCTGCTGTGATCAGCGCATCTATTATCACAAGAAGCCTGTTAAAGACTTTCTGGTTGTCTTTTATCATATAGGTCACCCAATCTGTAAGTCTGAAAAGCTTCTTTTTAACGATTTCATTCTACAATAACAGTGTTTTTTTCTCAACTTAAGAATTTATGAAGCAAATTCTTAAGATTTCATAAGAATTCGAAAAATGTTCAGGTACAGCTGCCACTGGATCTTCACATAGTTCCACAAATGACTCCATTGAAAGCGTATTTTCGTCTGCTTTCCCACAGGTCCGACAGATCTCTTCAGACCATTCAGCAATCCCTTCAGGTATAGTTTTCCCATTCTCTTCTTGCAAAAAAACAGAAATTTTATGCCAAATCCAAGCAAAAAAAATGGCAGATTCAGGATCCACTGAAAAAGCGGCATGTTTTTCCCGATGACACAGACATTATTAGCAGAGGACAGTTCTGTCTTCCGCATATTGTACCGGGACCCGGTGGATGCACTGCCATAGTGCAGTACAGCTGCCGCAGGCTCATACCGGTTCTCATAACCATAGATCCGGGCACGGTAACCGATATCCAGGTCCTCCAGATAGGCAAAATGGTTTTCATCAAAATAACCGATCTCTCCAAATACGGAACGTCTGTAAATCGCCGCTCCTCCACAGGCGGAAAATACGCTGACATTTTTTTCATATTTGTCTGCCGGGCGTCCTTTTCCGCGGGAATACGCCCATCCCAGGACGCAGTAACGATCCCCGGCATCATCGATAAGCTCCGGCTTGTCCCACATGAGCATCTTCGCACTGACAGAAAATATCCTTTCGTCCTCACGGATGGCATCGTACAATCCCCTCAAAAATCTCGGTTCCACTTTGGTGTCATTATTTAACAAGATCACATAGGGGCTCTGTGCCTTGCGGATTCCCAGATTCACTGCATGACAGAAACCGGTGTTTTCAGACATCGGGATCAGGCTCACCCTTACTCCCGACTTCCGGCACCATTCCTTTTCCAGATATTCCACACTTCCGTCCGCAGAGGCATTATCGATGATCAGTACTTCGTATTCCGGAGCGTTCTCCTGTCCCTCACACAGAGAGGTCATGCACTCCGGCAGATATTTCATTCCGTTGTAATTTGGTATAACAACTGTTATTTCGCTCATAATGTCTTACACTCCCCCGGATATTCCGGCAGATAAAGCAATCTTCCCTGTTGCCGTAATGCTTCGGACAATCGCAGACTTAAGGTTCGGATGTCCACTCCTGCCGGCAGTACAGTTACATCGAATACCGGTTGCTCTCCCGGGTGTCTTCGTATCTCAGTATACGGAACTCCCACAATTTTCTCGAATACTTCCCAGCAGGAAGGCTGAATACGAATACAGCGAAGGTCCAGCGCCTGCGCATCCTGGGACAGCTCCGCGCGGTGCAGATATCCGCCGAATCCCTTCGGCAGTCCTTCATAAAATACCGTTCCGTCTGCCGTCATTCTGCCGCCGATGATCCTGCCATTCTTCCCGGACAATACTCTGCCCCCCACGGCTGCCACATCCGGGCGGTTCTGTAATACATCGGTATACTGTAAACGATAAAATCCCACATGCCTGGTCTCACAGGCAGTCGCAGGGATCCCCCGCAGTGCGGCATGATCCCGCAGAGCCCGAAGTCCCGCCTCGTAAGCGTATTTTTTGCTGTGGGGATTGGCTGCCGTGGATGCCTCGTGGCATCTCCAGTGATACAACACTTTGGGGATATGAAGAATGCTCTTCTCCCCGGCCTGCCCATCCGTCGTCAGCACTTCTGCCACAGCCCGTAACACCAGATCATAGTCCTGGGCGCCGTCACATTCCGGTCGGAATCGCAGCCTCTTCATCAGTTCCGCATCCATGACCAGGAAATGGCAGATATAGTTATTGCTTAAAATTAAATCGTAATTAAAGTTTTCTTTATGATTTGGATCATAGTATCTTGTCTCTTCTCCATCGCACTTATCCTCATCCGAATAGGCGAAGGCGACTTTGACACCTCTGTCATATGCTTCGGTGACCGCGTCTGCCATTTCGTACAATGCATCCGGGGTCAATACATCATCATGATCCAGCAGACCGATATACTCTCCCTTTGCATAGGGCAGTGCCTGATTGGTATTGGCAGCAATTCCCGCATTTTCTTTCAGATGCACATAGCAGATCCTGGGATCTGCTGCGACAGGTTCTGTCTCTCCATCCGTCGGCTGCTCCTTCAGGAATCCCTGCTGTCTCAACGTCTCCTCTACACTGCGATCCTCAGTAGCATCCGCCAGGATCAGTTCCCAGTGGGGATAGCTCTGTACCATAACGCTTGTTATCATTTGTTTCAGATAGGTCTCCGGAGTCCGGTAAAGAGGTACCACAATGCTGAAGGTAATGGGATTGTCCCATTTTCTGTCACTCTGCTTTTCCAGTTTCTCTTCCGAACAGGGCACATAAAAATAGCGGTCTGTCTCTGTCAGACGCTCCCTTACAGAGATCCAGGTTTCCCTCAGGCCGTTACGTTGCAGATAATATAGAGTTTTCTTAAGGTTTGCCTTGTTTAGCTTTGCCACAGATACCTCCATCTTTTCATAAAAGAGCAAACCGCCCTGCATGGGCGATTCGCTCTTTTGAAAACTAAGATAATGATGTCGGGGTCAAAAGCCTCCGACTTTGATACCTACGGATTGCTTCGTGCTACGCACTGCCTTACAGTACTGCCTTTACATCCTCGGTCAGCTTCTCTACCTTAGCCTGTGCATCCTCTAAGCTGGTTCCCTTGACGCCCATGTAGAACTTGATCTTGGGCTCGGTTCCGGAAGGACGTGCACAGCACCATGCATTATCGGGAAGCTCAAAGTACAGAACATTGGACTTGGGAAGCCCTGTGGTCGTCTTCTCGCCGGTCTCCATGTCGATAATGACATCGTTCTGGTAATCGCGGAACTTCTCTACCTTCAGATCTCCAAATGCCTTAGGAGGATTCTTACGAAGCTTCTCCATGATCTCGGCGATCTGTCTTGCGCCATCGATACCCTTCATGGTGATGGTGTACTGGGTCTCCTTGAAGTAACCGTACTTCTCATACATGGATACCATCATATCCCACAGAGTCATGCCATGCTTCTTGCAGTAAGCTGCTACTTCGCACAGACACATTACCGCTACAATAGCATCCTTATCTCTTGCGTGGGTACCTGCCAGACAGCCGTAGCTCTCTTCCAGGCCAAATACGTAGTTGTTGCTGCCGGTCTGCTCGAAGAGCTTGATCTGCTCGCCAATGAACTTGAATCCGGTCAGTACCTCGATCAGCTTTACGCCGTAAGCCTGCGTAATCGGCTTGGTCATGTTAGTGGTAACGATGGTGGTTACCAGGGCGGGATTCTCAGGCATAGCACCGGTCGCGGTCTTCTCTCTTAAGATATATTCTGCGATCAGCATGCCGGACATATTACCGGTAAATGCCACATACTCGCCGGTCTTGGTATCTTTTGCATACACACCCAGACGGTCTGCATCGGGATCGGTTGCCAGAACGATGTCTGCATCCTTCTCCTTCGCCAGACGTAAAGCATAGGTAAATGCCTTGGGATCCTCGGGATTCGGGTAATCCAGTGTGGTAAAGTCAGGGTCCGGATTCTCCTGCTCGGGAACCACATAGACATGCTTGAAGCCAAGCTCGGACAGGATACGTCTTACCGGCTTGTTACCGGTACCACATAACGGAGTATATACGATCTTGATATCATCTGCCATTTCCTTGATAACATCGGGATGAATGATCTGCTTCTTCAGTTCAGCCATGTACTTGTCATCGATCTCTTTGCCGATCACTTCATAGAGTCCTGCTGCCACAGCATCCTCTCTGCTCATGGTCTTCACGGTATGATAATCCTTGATAGACTGTACTTCGGTAATGATGTCCTTATCGATAGGAGCGGTTACCTGTGCGCCGTCCTCCCAGTATACCTTATAGCCGTTGTACTCAGGAGGGTTGTGACTGGCGGTCACCACAATACCTGCGGTGCATCCTAACGTCCGAAGGGCAAAGGACAGTTCCGGGGTAGGTCTTAAAGATTCAAAAATGTATGCCTTGATGCCGTTGGCTGCCAGACATCTTGCTGCCTCATCGGAAAACTCGGGAGACATGCGGCGGGAGTCGAATGCAATTGCCACACCCTTACTCTGTGTACCGCGCTTGATAATATAATTGGCAAGACCCTGAGTTGCCTTACGAACGGTATATACATTCATACGGTTGGTTCCCGCACCGATCACACCACGTAAGCCGCCGGTACCGAATTCCAGTTCCTTGTAAAAACGATCTTCCACTTCTGCTTCATTGTTACGGATTGCCAGAAGCTCCTCCTTGGTCTTCTGGTCAAAATAATCATCATTTAACCAGAAATTCAGTTCGTCCATATAACTCATTTTCCTATCCTCCTGCTTTATCGCTATCTTTCAATATCTTTCCATATCTTCAGTAAACGCTCTCCGGTGATATTTTACCATAGATTCCCTCTACTGAAAAGAACTATTTAATGTCAGCTAACTGTCGGATCCTTCAGTGCGTAATCGCTGCGGTCAAGGGAGAAATTCGGATTGTAATAGGGATCTCCCGCTTCCAGTTCGGCCTTCCATTTTTCACGGAAATGCTCGGATTCTCTGTTGTAGCGCTCGGCTTTCTCCCCCTGATCGTCCAGTCCTCTGGAGATGGATTCGTAATGATACAGCTCCGCAAAAGGAGTCCACACATTCAAAAATCCTTTTTCCCGTAATTTCAAACAAAAATCTACATCATTTAAAGAGATTACAAAGCTCTCGTCCAGGCCCCCCACCTGTTCATACAGACTCTTTTTCACTAGCAGGCAGGCACCGGTCACAGCTGTGACGTTCTGGGTATAACACAGACGTCCCATGTAGCCCAGGTTCTGTACCGGAATACGGTAATGGGTATGTCCTGCGGTACGGTGTGCTCCCAGTCCGATGACCACACCGGCATGCTGGATCGTCTTGTCCGCATAATACAGCTTGGCACCTACGGCTCCCACATCCTCTCTCTGCGCATACATCAGCATCTCTTCCATCCAATTGGCGGTGATAACCTCCGTATCGTTATTCAGTAACAGGATATATTCCCCGGAAGCATAGGATACGCCCAGATTATTCACTGCGGAATAATTGAAATCTCCGTGATAAGTCACTATGGAAATGCGTCCGTCCTCACTGTGCAGAACACCGCCGTCATGTCCGCAGACCGTGTGCAGCTTGCATCTTTCTTCATAAGAATCGCCACCGGACAGTCCTAACAGCTGGGAATAATAATCCCGGATCTCGGGTGTGGTACTGTTGTTCTCCACCACAATGATCTCTATATTGCTCCAGGTGCTGTTCTTTTGGATCGAAGTGATACAGCGTTTCAGATCCTCAACGTGATCCTTATTGGCGATCACGATGGAGATCTTCGGATCTCCCAGAATCTGATAGCGAATACGGAAAATCGTGGCACATGCCCTGGTACTGGTGATCTGGAAATGCTTAAAGCCATGCTTTTTCAGGTGATCCGCTACTGCACCCTTTGCCGCCTCAATGGCATAAGGCTTCGCGTCAATGCTGGCGGCAGTACTGCCTTCATGGCTTCTCCAGTAGTACATCAGTCTGGGAACATGAACGATTTTTTCCGCTCTGTCGGTCAGACGCAGGATCATATCATGATCCTGGGCACCGTCAAATGCGGTACGGAACAGTTCTTCTCCTTCTAAGAGCTTTCTGGAAAAGACACTGAAATGGCAGATATAATTATTCGCCCGCAGATTGTCCGGTGCATAGTCCGGCTTAAAATGCATAGTCAGCATTTTATTAATATCATTTTCCTTGAAAGTGGTCTCGTCACAATAGAGATAATCCGCACCCCGCTCATTAATCTCCTTCACATAAGCATACAACACCGAAGGGTGCAGAATATCATCCTGGTCAAACAGACCGATATAATCTCCCGTTGCCAGCTTATAACATTCATTCGTATTATAAGAAATGCCGCCATTGTGATCCAGATGCTTATAGACGATACGACCGTTTGCCTTCGCCGCGTACTCCTTGCTAAGTTCCTCGATATAGGAGTGCTCCGCGTCGGAACCGTCCGCCAGACACAGCTCCCAGTTGGGATACGTCTGATTCATGACGCAGTCCAGCATCTGGATCTGGAATTCTCTTTTATTGTTCCACAGGGGAACGAGAATACTGATCTTCGGCATATAAGGAAATATCGTCTCTTCTTCCTTTTTCCGCTGCTCCGCATCGGGAAAGCTTCCGGTTCCGTAGGACTCCATCAGACTCTTCTGGCGGGTCTTGTTGCGGATCTTACGCAGGATATCCTTCGGTCCGCCGCAATGGGACAAGCGATCCCTCTGTCTCTGTGCGAAATGGATCAGACTTCTCGCTGGACCCGTGGCTTTCCAGAATTTATTCTTTTTGATCCGGTCCAGCTTGAACTGCAGATCTTCCTTCTCCGATTCCAGTACCACGATCTTGTCTGCCAGATCCGCACATTTCTCGTGCTCTCTCTCGTAGGCTTCCTTATAGTTGATTTCTGTATTGTTCTCTGACATATTAATCTCCATTCCGCAGACATTTTCTTGTTTCATAAGCCATCGCAATATAATCTGCGATTCCCTTATGATAAGAGCTGTTATACAACGTCTGCGCAGTGTCCCTTGTTTTATTCTTCCGGCGCAGATTTTTCCACTACCATATATTTCCCCGTGTCATTCCACAGTCGCAGCTTGCTGACACGGTTCACCGCAAGTACCGCAATGCGATAAGTCCCTGCCGGCAGCCTTTCTCCCTTTCTGCTGACGCAGAAGCCGCCCAGTGCCACATTTTTCTGATCCGGGAGATTCTCCTCCAATTCCTGACGATAGGCAGGCAGAAGCTTCATGGACCGGATCTGCTGATTTTCATGCTCCGCAGTCTGCGCAGCATCCGCACCGGATGCGGGAAGCAACAGCAGGTATTTATCATAACATGCATTATCATCTCCCAGGATCACACTGTAACCCTGGATCCGCGCCGGTCCCGCGGTCTCCACCCGGGCCATCACACAGTCATCCTTACGGATGTTGTGTAACTGTTCTGCCACCGAACTTCCTGCCGCATCTGCAAACGGTGTCCACGCCGGCTCCTGTAAAATATTCCGGTCTGTGATATAAGCCGGAACCACACGGCTGTCCAGTCCCTCTCTGTTAAGTCCCATGGGATAAAAAGGATCCTCTCCGGAAAACTGCGGATGCATCTGGTAGAGCATTCCTCTCTCTTCGGCCAGACGCTTCATTTTCTCCGGGGTCTCATCGTTTCCACGACTCAGGGATTCATGGTGATATGCGAACCGGTCATTCAGCACCACATTATAATATCCCATCTCCACCAGGCGGAACCCCAGATCCACATCATTGTAAGCTACCCGCAGGGCCTCTCTGAAGCCTCCGGCCTCCCGGAACACCTCTGTGCGAAGCATTAGACAGGCTCCTGTCACCGCAACGCAATCCTGATCAAAACAGTTTCTGCCGAAATAGTAGCTTCTGCTATCTTCCATAAATTGCAGTTTATGCACCGGTCCCACCGGCAGATTGACGATTCCATCATGCTGAATGGTCACAGAATCCGGATAATACAGTTTCAGGCCAACACTTCCCACATAAGGCTGCAGCGCCTTTGACACCATTTTATCCAGCCAGTCATCGTCGCAAAGCTCTATATCATCATTCAGAAAAAGTAATACATTTCCCTCGGCCGCTTCGGCACCGCGGTTACACATGGCAGAAAAATTGAATTCCGCCGGCTCATAGATATAGCGGATCTTCGTCCCTCCATCACGGATTATCCGCACAAGTTCTTCCGTCCCGGTTTTATTCTCCTCACTGCTCCCGTTATCGACCAACAGGATCTCAATGGGTACACCGCTTCCCTTTCGCTCAGTCAGGGATCGCAGGCATTTTTCCAACACTCCGGGATTATCTTTGGACGGAATGATCACGGAGACCAGAAGCTTCCCGGTGAAGACTTCTCTGGCTCCTTCTGCGGCCTTAGCGGCAAGCTCCACAGACAGTTCCGGTGACTGCGGCGCACAGCCATACTCTTCCCAGGGATTTTTCGTTTCTGCCCCCGGTCTGCCATTGCGCATAAAGTCCGGTCCCTGGATACCCATACCGTCAGCCTCAAATCTTCCGTGGAACAACATCTCTTCCATATGTCCTATGGTATGACAGCCTCTCTCAAAGCCGCCTGCTGCCAGGAACAAACGATCCATGAAAGAACGGATTTCAGCTGCTTTTGAGAATAATATCTCCCGTCCGGTACTTTCCTTTGCCGTCACTGCTTCCGGATCCCCAAGCTGTTTCAGCAGGCGACTCCGCACTGCAATAACGCTTCCCACATAGAAAAAGGCACGGTAAGTATCCGGTGACCAGCAAGGTTTGAACCACGGAATACAGCGCTCTGCGTTTTCTCCCATCAGGTCTTCATCACCATACACGATATCGACTTCCGGATGTCTCACAAAATAATCATTGATCCTCTCCGCGGCATTCCGGGCCAATGCTCCCTCCTGCTGTCTCCAGATCACAAATTCCGTAAGACCTGCTCTCCCCCGGGTCTCAGGATCCGCCGCATGGGATTCGGCAAGGATCCTGTCCTGCTCCCCGGCCCACTGCTCATAGGTCATCCGGCGTTGCGCCAGCTCTTTTTCGTATTTTTTATCCTGCTGTGCGATCAACACCTGCTTCACTGCTGTCCGAATACTCAAGCCGCCTCTCCTTTCGTGTTGCTTTAGTTCTCATTTTCACCGGTCATTTGGGTCTTCAGAAGAATTTTTTTACATTCTCTGCCATATCTTTTGCGATATTCACAGGAATCGGAACGATCTCCATCTTAACCTGTAAAACATTCTCTGCCCTTCTGTCCAGGGCGTCCACGCGGATCGTCATGTTGGGATCTTCTGTAGGAAATACCATACTTGGGTGTTCTGCCCCATCCTCGGATTTCAGGATTTTCCCGTTCGAGGTAAACAGCTTCTTATCTTGTACGGGTACCGGCTGATCGTTCATGGTCAGCTCTTTTATCTTACATACACAGGCACACATGGCGGGATCCAGGCGTAAATAATGCACATTCCCGTCGAAATTCACAGTAAACTCTGCCAGCTTTTCCTCTGCATAGACATTCTCCAGGAAATAAGAATTCTCCTCGGAAAATCCCTGTCCCTTGTCTTCGTAGATCTGTACTCTCAGTTCTCCTTCTGTCTGCCGGAATCGTCCGATCCAATCCGTGGGCTGATAGATCTCGCCGCCTAAGAGGTTACGGATCTCGCCCATGGACAATTTCTGTCCGGTGACATATTTCTGGAAGGAGCTCTCCTGCTCTCTGTACTGTCTTGCCTCATTTTCCGTGATGCCCAGACGGTCTAAGATCCGGTCCAGTTCCAGGGCATTGCGTCTTTCGTCCTCCAGGACATAACAGTAAATTGCCCGAAACGCCAGTGCTTTTGTATCTATGACACGGTCAAAGGTCCACTCGTAATCAATCAGCGTCCAGTGATCCCCATCCACCAGAATATTGGCAAAGATCAGGTCAAAATCCGCTACCGGCACTTCTTCCCCGAAGCCTACTCTCTCCAGATACTCCGCAAACAAACGGTGGAAACCTTCCACATCCTGTCTGTCCAAGCACTCGTCCATCAGCTCCGACAAAGGTCTTCCGGGTACGAACTCAAATTCCGCGTAAATGGCGCCCTCCTCTTCGCCCAGATGACAGACATTAACATCCAGCCGGCTTCCGGCGTAGCGCTTTTTTAATTTTTCGTATGCTTCCGCCATGTGACGCACATGGGCTTCGGCTTCTGTCGTAAGCGGATATTTCCGAACGGTTTTCTTCCCCTCTGTATCCGTAAGGATCTCGGTACGGATCCGGAACTCTTCCGCACGATCGTTGGAATATCTTGCATATTTCAGTTCCAGTGGCTTACCGATAATTGCCATGTAAGAGTTGGAAAATACAGAGAACAGCCCCTCTTCCACGATGCCGTCAAAAGCACTTTTCTCATCAAATAACAACATTCTGTCACGGTCAAAATTCCGCAGATTGTTGGACAGCTCTCCCCGTCCCGGGAGATACGCGTCGGAATAGACCGTGGTCATAAATTTATAATCGGGATACGGATAATAGAAGCTCCGCTCCCCCACACCGCAGGCATCAAATATTTTCTCCAGTTTTTTCCGGGAAAAAGTACGGACCACACCGCCATTCGGATAATTTTCGATTCCGGAGAACCAGTCTCCCAGATGATCTTCCTTACAGCCGGCGAAATATTTCAGACCATATTTATTCTCAATGGCAATGACGATCCTGCCCTCCTTCGCCAGGTGCTTTTGCAGAATCTTCAGGAAATCCTCATAAGGCGTCTTCCCGCCTATATAGGCCTGCCCATACTCGAAGACCCCGATCAGACAGATATAATCGTAATCGGTAGGTAAATCCGGCTCCACATCCGTAAAATTGCCCACATGGATCGTCACATTCTCACAGTCACTGTGGCGGTAGGCATTGATCAGGCTGCGCTTCTTCGAGAGATCCACACAGGTCACCCGGCCTGCTTTTTTCGACAGTGCTCCCGTAATGGCTCCGCAGCCGCTGCCGACCTCCAATACCTTATCCGTTTTCTTCATAGGAAGGAAATCCACGATATTTTCCCGCAGGGCAGACAGATGATATAATACCGGCCATTCTTTTCTCTCCGCAATGATCCGGTCATATTCCACGGTACTGTATTTTTTTACGATCTCTAAGATCTCGTCCTCCACACTGCCGTCGCAATAATAATCCTCTCCGGGATACTTATCCAGATTCAGTGTTACTTTGCCGATGGTCTCTGTCATTCCTTATTTCTCCTCTGCATCCCATACTTTCGTATCGGAATCCATATCATAATAGCCTACGGTATTTTTATCGGATACTACCGTAATATTCAGGGCATCATACAGTCTGTGATAGACCTCGAAGGTGTCCTGATTGTAGCCGGTCACTCCCAGAGACAGCAAATACTCGCCGCCCTGTAAGTTCATTTTCTGTGTAAAAGTCACATTTTTCACATCACCGGGTTCCACGCTGTCTAAGAACGCTTTCTCGATCATGGTATTGGTGCCGGTGATCTCCACACCAATAACATTTTTCACGGAAAACGCAAAAATCGGTGCCGGAATATGATCCATAAAACGGACGCGCATATGAATAGTGAACATGCTGCCTTTCAGGATTGCATTGGTGGGAACCCCTCTGTCATCCGTAATATAAAATTCCTCAATCTGTGCCTGTTTGGTACCGTATTCCAGAGCGTTGGGGTTCTGTCCCTTCGCCTCCATGGAAGCCTCTGCGGCATCTTTGGCAGCGCCATCCGCCTTTTTCGCAGCGGCTCTCTGCAGGTCCTCATCATCTAAGAGATTCCCTGCTTCTTCGCCGGCATTTTCGGATTCATCGTACTGACCTACCAGTACCCGCTTGTAGGTATCGATCATCGCTTTGGGGCTGCCCTCACCCAGGATATTTCCCTGGTTCAGCAGATAGACGCGGTCACAGTATTTGCTGATGCTGCTCAGATCATGGCTGACGAACACAATGGTCTTGCCCATTTTCTTGAATTCTTCGAATTTGTGATAACATTTCGCCTGGAAAAATACATCGCCGACACTCAGTGCTTCGTCCACGATCAGGATCTCCGGCTCGATGTTGATGGCCACAGCAAAAGCCAGACGGACAAACATACCACTGGAATAGGTCTTCACCGGCTGATAGACATAGTCTCCGATATCTGCAAAGCTTAAAATGTCCGGCAGCTTTGCCTCGATCTCTTTTTCGGAGAATCCCATCATAGTACCGTTCAGATACACATTCTCGATGCCGTTATATTCCATATTGAACCCGGCACCCAGCTCCAGCAATGCGGAAATACGCCCGTTGACCAGCACTCTTCCCGAAGTCGGGTTCAGTACGCCGGTGATGATCTTCAGGATCGTGGATTTACCAGAGCCGTTGGTACCGATGATGCCCACGGTTTCCCCCTGATAGATCTTCATATCCACACCCTTCAGGGCATAATGCAGCTTGTGTTTTGTCTTTTTTCCTAAGCCGAAGGCTTCCTTCATCCGGTCCGAAGGCTTGTCATATAATTTATAGATTTTCTGGACATTATCGACCTCGATTGCCAGTTTTCTCTTATCCTGTTTGTCCTGCATAAATTTCTAATCCTCGCTTATCAGCGTTACGCTGTCTTTGCCATACCACATTGCCAGGGAACGATTGGCTTCATCGCCTGCATCCTCGGAAATGTCTCCCATGCATAAAAACCAGGGTTGGAACCGGTATGCCGGCAGGTGGACATTTCTCGCATGGCCCGACAATCTCTTCACCCGCTCCAGATACTCCTGATGGAAATTATAGGCTTCTCCGGTGTGTACATAATAATAAGCGCCGTAAGAAGAATAATGTCCCGCCTGATTGGGGGATGCCTTAAAAATCATAAGACACATCACACTGATGATCCCATAGAACCACCAGGCCGCAGCACCTTTTCGTGCAAGCAGCTTCTGTGCGGTTTTCTCTGTTCTTTTTTTCAGTACCTGTCTAAGCCAGCCGCACCAGTAGATCTCGTTTAAAAATAACAACATGAAATACGTAATTTTTACCGCATTCAGAGTTCTGGACAAGCCGGCATGTCCCAAGGAATACAGGCTTGGCGTATAGCCGGTGGCATACAGGCCAAAGGACCAGGCAAGTACGATCCCGGGATAACGGAACCGGTAATCCGTGCTTTTCACTGCCTGCCAGATCAGGGGCACCAACAATAACATCACCGTCAGTACTACCAGACCGGTATACTCCGGAATGTGTTTCACGGCTTCCAAAAAGGATCTGCCGATGGACTCTAATGGTCCATAACCCCAACCGATATAGCTCTGTGCCCGCACGGAGTTGCCGGGAGCTGCCACATTCAGTCCGAAACCTATGATATATACCGCCGTAGCAGGGAGAAGCCAAAGTCCGCATTTCCGACGCTCCAGTACGGCACTGACAAGCAGGATCGTCACCAGGCACAGCAGTCCCTGAAGTGCTGTCACGAAGTTGCTCCCTGCCGTAATCATGGCAAGCAGAACCGATGCAGTGAATAACAGTCCTTTCGCAGTTCTGCCCTCTGCTCTCTCCAGACAGATAGACACAGCCAGAAACAACAGTCCAAAGCCATGCATTCCCACATAATGAATTCCGCCGTTATACCAGTAAAAACCGCTCTGCGCGGAATAGATAAACATAAATTGTGCTGTGGTGATCACCGCCTGGATCGCCAGGCTGATCCATTTCTCCATTCTGAAGACTTTCCGCAGGATCACGTGGGTAAATACCATGCTTCCCGCCAAAAGCAATAACAGAATGAACACCGGTCCCAGGAAGTAATACTGTTCTCCCCAGATTGCCGGCATTAAGGTCATGAAAAAAATAGAAGAATAGGTTCCCTGCCATGCATACCACTGGGTTCTGGAACACTCCAGTGCGCCCAAGATCGCCGCCCATTTCGACTGCTCCTGTTCCATGGCAGCTCTGGCAAATCTTCCAAAGTTATAGTCGTCATAATAAGGAACCGCATAAATCGTAAGTCGAAACAGCGGGATCAGCGCTGCCAATAGCAAAAGACAGAATCCAATCGCCAAAAGCTTTTCTCCCGGCTTCCATGTCAGTATTTTTTTCCAGTCAACACTTCTGTCTTTCACAAAAATACTCCTCTTATTCCTACTCTGTTGTTGCGACAGAAACGCTTTCCTTTCCATACCATCGTTCCAGCAGATAATTAACTCCCTGATTCGGGAATTGATTCCCGTCTCCCACGTAGATCAGCCACGGCTGGTACGCATAGGGTTCAAATACAAGCACTTTTTCCTCTCCCTTTAGTGCATCCACCCGGTCCAGAAATTGCTGATGATACATATAAGCATCCCCTGTGTGTACATAATAGTAAGCACTGTAACTCACATAAGTTCCCACAGGATTCGGGCAGGTCTTAACCACCAGGATGGCCAGCACGGCAAGTGCCGGGTAAACCCACCATTTGAAGTTTCCTCTCAGGGAATCCGCAGCTAACACCTTCTGTCCGGCACGGTGTTGCCAGATTGCACCTACCAGGTAAATTTCATTCACTACCAGCAGAACCTGCCACGTAATCTTCACGGCATTCAATGTTCTCGGAACCCCTCCATGTCCCAGAGAATAGAGACTTGAAGTAAATCCGGTAGCATACAGGCACACCGACCACACCGGCAGAAGCCACGGCAGACGAAATCTGAACTTTGTCGTACTCACAAGTTGTAAGATCATCGGCAATAATGCCAACATTACAACGATTGTCATCCACCCCGTATACTCCCACATATGAGAAAAAGCTTCTTTAAAAGAAAATAGTATCGCTTGTAACGGAGCCATTCCCGGATTACCCAAAGCTTCCGCTCTTGCTGTATTACCGGGTGCCGCAAGATTTTTATAAAATCCTATACTATATACACAAAATGCCGGAACCAGACGTAACAGACCTTTTATATTACGATGTAACAGCGCACCTGCCACTATGATCGTTAGAAATACCAGAAAGGTCTGTAATGCCGTCACATAGTTACTTCCTGCAACAATCAATGAAAGAATCATGCTGGCTGCGATCAGCAATCCCTTACGTATTCTCCCCTTCTTCCCTTCACTCAGGCAGATTAAGGACGCCAACAAAAGCATCGCAAATCCATGCATTCCCACATAATGGATTCCACCGTTGTACCAGAATAACCCTTCCGCAGGATAATACATCAGTTCCACCACCAGTGCCGCTGTCACAGCCTGAATGTACAGACACTGTTGCCATCCTCCCTGCAGTACATCGACCACCAGTGCCTTGACCAGTGCGAATATTCCTCCGATCAAAAGCAGCAGAATAAACAATAATCCAAAAAAATAATATTGTTCTCCCCAGACTAACGGTACCAGTGACATCAAAAATATGGAAGAATAGGTTCCCTGCCAGGTCCACCAGGTATGCTTTACATTCTCCCACACCCCCATTAATACGCCCGGGAGATTTTTTCCCATAAGGTAACCCAGCCTTGCAAAATATCCATAGCCATAATCATCACTGAAAGGAACTGCATCCTGCATAATACGCACGATTGGCACTAATAATAACAGCAGTCCGAGCACCGCTGCACCTGCCAGTAAAGATGCTGATGGTCTCCAGTTTTTCATTTTTTTCATGCAGTTCTCCCTAGTTTCGTTGTTATAATACATCTGCAAAATGCACTTTCAGTCTCTTAAAAATCACAGCTCCCAGTCCGAACAATACCACTGTCACGATCCAGAAATACATCGTGGAGAAGAAATCCTGGAAGAACCACTCCTTCTCATAAATCGCACTGCGGTAACCGTTGACAATATATACCAGTGGATTCAGCTTCAGGATCATGATCCACTCCGAAGACAGGGCATCCAGATTCCACAAAATGGGGGTTGCCCACATGCCGATCTGCAGTCCGATGCTGATGATCTGGGACAGATCCCGGAAAAATACCACTACCGCGCAGGTCGTATAGCTCAGTGCCAGCACAAATATAAACAGGCAGAAGCTGTAGTACACGATCTGTATCGTATATATGGTCGGATAATAACCGTAGATGGCTGCCACGATCAGCAGGAGGCATACGAAAAATACATGGATAAAAGTAGCCGCAATAATCTTGATGATTGGCAGGATGCTGATCTTAAATACTACTTTTTTTACCAGGTAATTGTACTCAAGCAATGCATTTGTACCGTTATTCAATGCTTCGCTGAAATAGAACCAGGGCACCAGTCCCGCTGTCAGGAAAAGTACAAAAGGCACTTCCACGCCCTCCCGCAGGGGTGTGCTGGTATTTCCCATGATCTTGTCAAATACGATATAATACATTGCTACCGTTACGACCGGCTGTGCCATCGCCCATACCGCGCCCAGGTAAGAACCTGCATATCTCTTTTTAAAATCGTTTTTCGCCAGCTTCCAGATCAGATGTCTATTCTGGAATAACTCTACCGGCAGTCCGGTAAATTTATCATACCAGTGGATAAACGCAAAACATGCCGCCGCAATGACAACGCAGGAGATGATCTTTTTCGTCAGCTCCTGGCTCTGATCCACACAAGGTCCCGGATTCTTATGGAATACAATGAGCAGAGCCATGATCACTGCCGCTGTCACAAACAGGGCAATGCCTGTCTTCTTACTTATTTTCACACTCTTTTTCATGCTCTTTTTCCTTCATGTACTGTTCCAGGGTGCCCCACTTGGTATCCTTCTCGGACAAAGTCAGCTCCATACCTTCGGGAATGGGCCATTCTACGCCGATATCCGGTGTATTGTAAGCAATGCCGCCCTCGTCATCGGGATGGTAGAAATCGGTACATTTGTAACAGAACTCCGCATAATCGGACAATACCAGAAAACCATGTGCGAAATTCTTCGGAATGAAGAACTGCTTCTTATTCTCTTCAGACAGAAGCACACCGTACCATTGTCCGAAGGTCTTAGAACCTTCCCGCAGATCCACGGCCACATCATATACTTCACCCCGGATCACACGCACCAGCTTGTCCTGCGGGAAATTCTTCTGAAAATGAAGACCTCTGAGAACTCCTTTTTTTGATGCAGACTGATTGTCCTGTACAAATACTTCCGGGATTCCCGCAGCCTTGAAATCATTATAGTTGTAGGTCTCCATGAAATACCCTCTGGCATCACCGAATACCGTAGGAGTAATAATCTTCAATCCTTCAATTTCACAGGTTTCTACTGTTATTTTGCCCATTTATCTCATCCTCACTCTTTTTAATTTATTGACTATTCATAGGTGATATTCATATCGACTCCGCCTTCGATACCGTTCACTTTTCCCTTGGAGGTATACTGCCAGGTCTTGTAATACCCCTGATATAACGGCACACTGCGATATTCCGCCAGCCAAATATGATAATTCTCCAGTCTCGCTGTCTGCAGGTTATTATTATACCAATTGCGGCTGGCATAGACACCTGCCTTGTATCCCGCATTTTCTATCGTCCGGCAGAACGCTTCACATACCAGTGTTCTGGTCTCCGCATCCAGCCCGTCCGCCCGGCCGTTTCCTCCGGCACCTTCCGTATCAATAAATACGGGATAGGTCAGTTGGAAATCACGGATCAGCTCAAGCACGGCAGAAGCCTCTTCCACTGCCTCTTTCTCATCTGTGGCCTGAGTAAAAAAGTACACACCCACCGGAATTCCGGCTGCTGTTGCACCTTTCATGTTGGCAACAAACTGTGGATCCTCCACCAGACTTCCCGTAACCGAACCGCGGTAGCCCGCACGAACGATGGCAAACTGCACTCCGGCATTTTTTACCTTATCCCAGTCGATAGTGCCGTTCCACTTGGACACATCGATGCCGACCTTCGCATTGCCGGATGTGGTCTGCAGCTTTTGGATCTCCGTCTTATCCGCATCCGCCAGAGCACCTGCCACGGCGCTGTCCTCGGCAGCCGCATCGACTTCGTCCTCTGTCTTGATCAACAGCGAAATATCGTCGATCGCCAGATACTCGACTTTGTCTTTTACATGCACTTTGGTCTCACTGACCGGTACTTTGTAGCCTTCGATGGGAAGCAGTTCCACATAATAATCTCCGGAATCCAGATCACCGATATAGATCACGCCGTCCTGATCCAGATCCTTGTAGTCTCCCATGCCGTCCAAACGCACATAAAAGCTCTCCCCGGTCACCGGCGTACCCTCATTATCCACGATCTGGATACGCAGATCCTTTTCGATAGAAGTCGCTACCAGTGACAGACGGTTGCTGTTATCCTTCGCCGCCTCCAGGACCGAGTTTACTTCCTGATCAAAAAATGTATTGTCTTTTAAAAACGCTTTCAGGTCATTGCCAATTCTGCCATCCGCTTCCGCGGTATCCGTCTCCCCGGTACCCTCCGGCACAGGATCCACTGCCTGGCTGTCACTTGCATTCTGCGCTCCGGACGCTGTCATGTTCTCACCGGATGTGGATGACAGTTGTTCCCTGTTCACATACATTACCGCCAGCGCCACCAGCAGGATCACTGCCATGGAAGCCAGGATCGCCATTTTCCGCAGCTTAGAGTCCATTTGCTACCTCTACCAGATATTTTCCGTAATTCGTCTTAAGAAGCGGTTCTGCCAGTGCTAACAGCTGCTCTCTGTCGATAAATCCACGTTTGAAAGCGATCTCCTCGATGCAGGAGATGTACAGTCCCTGTCTCTTCTGGAAGGCTGCCACGAAATCCGCGGCATCCAGTAAAGCATCATGATTGCCGGTATCCAGCCATGCAAAGCCACGTCCCAGAGTCTCTACCTGCAGGGTTCCTCTGTTCAGGTACTCGTTATTAATACTGGTGATCTCGATCTCGCCTCTTGCGGAAGGCTTTACGTTCTTCGCGATCTCCACTACATCGTTATCATAGAAATACAGTCCGGGAACCGCATAATTGCTCTTGGGATGCTCCGGCTTCTCCTCGATGGAAAGTGCCTTGCCGTTCTCATCGAACTCTACCACGCCATACTCTCTGGGATCACGCACATAATAACCGAAAATGGTAGCTCCCTTTTCTCTTGCTGCTACGGTACGCAGTACTCTGGAGAAGCTCTGTCCGTAGAAAATATTATCTCCCAACACCAACGCTACTCTGTCATTACCGATGAATTCCGCGCCGATGATAAAGGCATCCGCCAGTCCGCGGGGTTTGTCCTGTACCGCATACTCGAGACGCATGCCCAGCTGGCTGCCGTCTCCTAATAACTCTTTGAATACCGGAAGATCTCTCGGGGTGGAAATGATCAGCACCTCTCTGATATCTGCCAGCATCAGTGTTGACAGCGGATAATAGATCATGGGTTTATCGTAGACCGGCATGATCTGCTTGGATATTGCTTTTGTCAGGGGATAAAGTCTGGTTCCGGAACCTCCCGCCAGTATAATTCCTTTCATAAAAACCTCCTTAAAATACTTGTTTTTTAACACACCGAATGGGAACGACGTTCATCGTTCCCATTTAGCAGATATTCTTTACTTTTCTTCATACATTTCATTGTAGTATTTCTGGTAATCGCCACTGGTCACATTGTTCATCCAGTCTTCGTGTTCGAAATACCAGGCGATGGTCTTACGGATGCCTTCCTTGAACATGGTCTCGGGATACCAGCCGATCTCTGCCTTGATCTTATCCGGCGCGATGGCATATCTTCTGTCATGACCCTTGCGATCTTCCACGTAAGTGATCAGATCGTTGTTAATATGTGCCTTGCGGGGATCGGAATCCGGAAGCATCTCCTGCAAAGTTTCGATGATGATGTGGATGATCTCAATGTTCTGCTTCTCGTTATGTCCGCCTACATTGTAGGTTTCAAACAGTCTTCCCTGTTCCTGTACCATATCGATCGCCTTCGCATGATCCTCTACATACAGCCAGTCACGGACATTTTTGCCATCACCGTAGACCGGAAGCTTCTTGCCGTGCAGCGCATTGTTGATGATCAGAGGAATCAGCTTCTCGGGGAACTGGAAAGGACCGTAATTGTTGGAGCAGTTGGTGATATTGGCAGGGAAATGATAGGTATCCATGTATGCCTTCACCAGCATGTCCGAGCTTGCCTTACTGGCGGAGTAAGGGCTGTGGGGATCGTAAGGTGTGGTCTCGTAGAAGAAAGCATTGTCATCATCGGGAAGGGATCCGTAGACCTCATCCGTAGATACATGCAGGAACTTTTTGCCTTCCTTGAAGCTGCCGTCTGGAAGCTCCCAGGCTGCCTTGGCGCAGTTTAACATTACTGCGGTACCCAGCACGTTGGTCTGCACGAAGATCTCCGGATTGCGGATACTTCTGTCCACATGGCTCTCTGCTGCGAAATGTACCACACGATCAATATCGTTCTCCGCAAAAATCTTGCTGATGGCTTCCTTGTCGCAGATATTGGCCTTCACGAAAGTGTAATTGTCCCGCTTCTCCACATCCTTCAGATTCTCCAGGTTGCCCGCATAGGTCAGGGCGTCCACGTTAATGATGCGGATCTCATTGTCATATTTCTTGAACATGTAGTGAATGTAGTTGGAACCGATAAAGCCGGCACCACCTGTTACCAGATAAGTTCTCATTTTTTCTCCGTTCTGCGCAAAGAGCGCATTTTTGCTATAGATAGGGATATTTTACCATAAAATAAAGGGGATATCAACACGGCTTCTCCGCACTTCGTGCTCTCGAACCCGTGACACCCATTCGCATTCCGGGCTTCGCCCTACTTGCTCATGTGTGTTTGATTTGCTAATAAAGCTCCAGATCCGCCTGCGAGCAGTCGGTCTGGGCTGTTCTTTGTTAATATTAACACGGCTTCTCCGCACTTCGTGCTCTCGAACCCGTGACACCCATTCGCATTCCGGGCTTCGCCCTACTTGCTCATGTGTGTTTGATTTGCTAATAAAGCTCCAGATCCGCCTGCGAGCAGTCGGTCTGGGCTGTTCTTTGTTAATATTAACACGGCTTCTCCGCACTTCGTGCTCTCGAACCCGTGACACCCATTCGCATTCCGGGCTTCGCCCTACTTGCTCATGTGTGTTTGATTTGCTAATAAAGCCCCAGACCCGCCTGCGAGCAGTCGGTCTGGGCTTTATTGCAAATCTTAATATCCCAAGTAGCTTAGGTTGAGGTCTACATTTCCGCTGATACCACTGACCTTACCGTTGGAACGGTACTGCCACAGATCATATCTTCCGGTGTAGGTAGGTGTCTTCGCATACTGTGCCAGCCAGATTTTGTAACCGCTCAGTGCTCCGGCATCCATCTTGGAACTCAGCCAGGTCTTATTGGCATAGATTCCCGGGGTATATCCCGCGTTCTTGATCGTATTGCAGAATGCCTTGCAGACTGCGGTTCTGGTAGCGGAGTCGATAGCATCTCCTCTTCCGCCACTGCCTTCCACGTCCAGGAATACCGGATAAGAAATCTTATAGCCACTGATGCGATCCAGTACCATGGAAGCCTCCTGTACCGCTTCTACCTCATCCACAGCCTGGGTGAAGAAATATACTCCTACCTTGATACCCGCTGCGGTTGCTCCCTTAATGTTTGTCTTGAACTTAGGATCCTCGATCAGTGCACCCTGGGAAGATCCACGATATCCCACACGAATGATAACGTAACTCACTCCGGAATTTTTCACAGCATTCCAGTCAATGGTACCGTTCCACTTGGATACATCAATACCCATGGTGCCGGAACCAACTACCAGAGATCCATCACTTGCGAAGTTATATTTAGCTCCCTGAATGACCTGTTCACCTGTTACTTTGTCGCCGTCTGCCTTGAAGAAATATACCTTACCATCCAACGTCTGCCATCCGGTATATCTCGTTGCTTCTTTAATGTAGAACTTGGAAGAGGTGTAATAATCCGCATAGTGTGCAAGTATATATTGGTTATTGCCATCCAATACATATAATTCTCTTCCGCTGGTATCTTTTAATACGGTGGTCTTATCTTCTCTGGGGTTGGAAGTTCCGACTTTTACCGTACAGGTAGCCTTCACCTCACTATTACCTTCTTTATAAACTGCGGTGATGGTAGCACTTCCGGCCTTCACACCGGTGATGGTAATGGTCTTGCCGTTCACGGATACCGTGGCAATATTGGTGTCGCTGGAGCTTGCGGTTACAGTGCCGCTTCCGCTGACGGTTGCCGTTACGGTAGCGGTAGACTTGGGATATACGGTCACTGCTGTCTTATCCAGTGTAATTGCCATCTTCGCAGTTACTTTTACTGTCAGATCCAGTGTCTTGGTCACGGATCCCATAGTTACGGTTGCGGTTACGGTGGTATCACCGGCAGCCACACCTTTAACAGTGATCTTACCGTTCGCATCCACGGTTGCGGTTGCAATTTTATCATTCTTTGTAGCTACCTTATAGGTTGCCGTGCCGGTATAGTTTGTTACTTTGATCTGTGATGTTGCTTCCGCACCTGCAGCTACATTTACAGAGGCAGGATCTAATGTTGCGGTTGCGGTCTTATCGGTAATGGTAATTTCCCAGGTGTCTGTCTGTTTATTGCTGCCCGTCTGCGTATATGCTGCCGGAACGCTGCCGCTTCCCATGGTCTGGGTCGTTTCTGTGCTCTCCGATGCTGCCGGGGTCTCCGTCGGTGCAGCAGTAGGCTCCGCTGTCGGCTCTGCGGTAGGCTCCGCCGTCGGTGTTGCCGTAGGCTCTGCTGTCGGCGTTGCGGCAGGCTCCGCCGTCGGTGTTGCCGTAGGTGTAGGGCTGGGACTTGCCGATGCTTCCGGTGTCGGTGTTACATTTCCGGGTACATCATAGGTACAAATGATGGTAACCTTTCCGGCTTCCAACGCTTTTACGGTACCATTATCCACTGTTGCCTTTTTGGCATCAGTGGTACTCCACGAAATATTCGTCGCCTTATCATTGGAAGGTTTCAGTGTTGTGGTATCTCCCACAGCAAGTGTCAGCGTAGTATTCGCCATACGCAGAAAGTTACCGCTGTAAGCAACGGTCTCCGGATTGGTAATCTTATCCTTTCCTACTTCACGATAAGAGGGCGGCAGTGTCTTACTTTCTACCCACTGTACCGTATCTTCCAGCACAGACTCTACCACGGTATCATTTTTCATGGTATCCTCTTTTGCCGCGTTGATCTCGGATTCCTTCTTGATCTCGTTAGATACATCAACCTTTTTGTAGGCGATATCTTTCTTGACTTCTACCTTCTGTGTTCCGGTAGGTAAGGTATAGTCCTTATATTTTTCATCGGTCAGAGCATTTACCGCTACTGTATAGTTACCGGGGGTAATACCCTTCTTATAGATGATACCGTCCATGTCATCGTCAGACCAGGTCTCGGTCTTGCCTTTGGGATCCGTGATCGTCACAGCAAACGGCACGTTGGAGATCAGTTTTCCGCTTTTTTTATTGGTAAACTTGATCTTCAGGTCCTTCTGTACGGAGACCAGTTCCAACTCTACGGTACCACCGTTGGTATATTCGGCTTCGTCGTATTCCTTCTGCTCTTCATAGTCTTCATCCACTGCATTCGCTGCCGCGATCTTAGCCACTGTGGCATCTGCCACCGCTAACAGTCCCTGCTCGCCGATCATATGGATCCCGTCTAACTGGGTGCCAACACTGACAAACTCCGATACCTGATTGTCCACCATACGGGCACTGGCATACACGCTGCCGGTCACAATTGCTAAGATCAGTACTGCCACACCGGTGGCTGCCATGATCCGGTCCATGGCACTCATATTCAGGAATTTCGACCAGATAGCGGCGAATTTCTTTTTTCCCTGTTTCTTGGATGCTTTTACATCATCCTCATATTCATAGCCGGATTCCTCATCATAGAGTTCTTCCTCGTCGGCATAATACTCTTCGCCGTCTTCGTCCTCTCCGGTATACTCTTCATCATCGGCGTAGTACTCTTCGCCGTCTTCTTCTCCGGTGTACTCCTCATCATCGGCGTAGTACTCCTCGCCGTCTTCTCCGGTGTACTCCTCATCATCGGCGTAGTACTCCTCGCCGTCTTCTTCTCCGGTGTGCTCCTCATCATCGGCGTAATACTCTTCACCGTCTTCTTCTCCGGTGTACTCCTCATCATCGGCGTAGTATTCCTCGCCGTCTTCTTCCCCGGTGTACTCCTCATCATCGGCGTAGTACTCTTCGCCGTCTTCTCCGGTGTACTCCTCATCATCGGCGTAGTACTCTTCGCCGTCTTCTCCGGTGTACTCCTCATCATCGGCATAATACTCTTCGCCTTCCTGTTCCTCGTCCCAATCGTAACCATCCTGTACGTCTTCTTCCCAATTGCGATCCGGACGCTTTGTATGGTTAAATAATTTTTTCATTTTATCTGTCCCTTCTGCATATAGTCCTTCAGTGTAACAATTCCGTAACATTATAACATTGTATTTTCTCCACATCAAGGCATTCGCCCATTTCTTCAGAATTTCTTAAATCTTTCTAATATTATGGACTTTCTTTCCGTATAATAGTAAAATCAGAATAACTTATTTTGACCACAATGGCAGATACTTGAAATGGAGAGATTTAATTCATGAAACGAAATGATAGCAACCATAATATCCACACATCACCGGTGAATGGCATGCCGGATATTGAGATTGTAGACCTGGAAAACGAAACTATGCAAGACACAGATTCTGGTAAATCCGCACATAAGTCAAATAAAAAGCAGACTTCCGATGTTTCTCCAAAGGCAGACGAGTATGACGATTTTTCAGAAGAATATGAAGAGGAAGATTATCCGGAAGAAGACGAGGCTCCTGCTCCTGCCGGCATCCGACGTTTTTTGAATGTCCATGTCTTTTTTGCGCTAGCCATGATTATAGTGATAGGACTTGTAGCCTACCGCTTCACACATTGGGGACAGAGAGTCAGCCAGTCCGATATTTTCAAGGACGGACAGGGTTCTTACGATGACAGTTGGGATTCCATCCTCCCTCTGACGGATGAGAACGGTCAGATGGTGATCACCGATGCTTCCAATATTGTACTATTCGGAAATGCTCCGTTTGCGGACGACCGGGATTCTTCCGACAGTCTGGCGAACCTGATTGCTAAGGAAACCGGTGCCAACGTATACAACTGTTCCATCAGCGGAAGTTATCTGGCTGCACAGGAGCTGAACTTTGATCCCACTGTTTCCGCTATGGATGCTTATTGCCTGTATTGGCTGGTAAGTCTGGCAACCGGTGCCCCGATCGATAACTATTACGTACAGGCAGCTGAACAGCTGGGTGATAAAACTCCCGCCGATGCGGAAGAAGTGATCAATACCCTGAAAACGCTGGATTTCAATACCATTGATACTGTCGCAATCATGTACGATGCCACTGATTATCTCCTGGGTAATCCCATGTACAACGATGATAACCCTACCGATCCGACGCAGTTCACGGGTAATCTGGAGGCCAGTCTGGATGTTCTACAGAGCCTGTATCCGCAGATCCGTATTATTGTAATGTCTCCCACGTATGCTTACGCAGTGGATGAGAATGGGGATTATGTAAGTTCCGATATGTATATTTATAACAACCGCGATGTCCTGTCCACTTACGTGATCAAGGAGTGCTACTCCGCGAACCTGCACAGTGTTTCCTTTATGGATAACCTGTACGGCAGCATCACCGAGGACAATGCAAAAGAATATCTGACCGACAATCTTCACCTGAATGTAAAAGGACGTAAGCTCATCGCCAAGCGCTTTGAGTACTTCCTGAACTACTATGCGAAGGATTATGCGTCGCAGGGGAATTAAATTGAAAGTTACGAGCCATGCAAAGTCAAAACGAAAACAGCGATCTGGGAGCTTGCTCACAAGTCGCTGTTTTTGTTTTTGACTTTATACGGCGACAGCCGTCAATGAAATAAATGTGGAGCGCCTTTTGCGACACATTTATGAATTGAGTGCATGGCTCGTAACGTAGGGTTGTCGTAAACCCCACGAACGCCTACGGCGAACGGAACATCACGCCTTGATGTCACGTCTCCGGGTGTGAATTTTCTAATGAAAAGTGATACAGTGGCTCTCATCATGACGGGGTCGCCTACACGCGCCATCCATGTGCGCCAAAAGCCATGC
>OBZC01000265.1_pt1 | contig 73427 bp, 73 predicted proteins | sample 1538231 | NCBI WGS metagenome assembly OBZC01 (sample SAMEA2580225, study PRJEB22360) | human gut metagenome | biome: human gut; feature: human-associated habitat; material: faeces | place: Denmark | collected 2008/2010 | reverse complement strand
GACGCTCCACATTTATTTCATTGACGGCTGTCGCCGTATAAAGTCAAAAACAAAAACAGCGACTTGTGAGCAAGCTCCCAGATCGCTGTTTCTGTTTTGACTTTGCATGGCTCGTAACTCTCAAGTTAACGTAAAAACACGTTGCCGAAATTGGCAACGTGTCCTAATCTTATTTTTACGCCAGCATCATGCGGTCATTGGCGAATTCTCCGCCGCTGACTTCTTCGAACTTAGCAAGCAGATCTTTTACCTGAAGATTCTTCTTCTCTTCTCCCGCCACATCGTAGATGACTTTGCCTTCGTGCATCATGATCAAACGGTTGCCGTGTACAATAGCATCCTTCATGTTATGGGTTACCATCATGGCAGTCAGCTGATTCTCAGCGATGATCTTGTCACTGATCTCCAGTACTTTTGCTGCCGTTTTGGGATCCAATGCTGCGGTATGCTCATCTAACAGCAGAAGCTTCGGCTGCTTTAAGGCTGCCATCAAAAGTGTGATAGCCTGACGCTGACCACCGGACAGAAGACCTACCTTACTGGTCATACGATCCTCCAGTCCCAGTCCGAGCGTCTGTAATTTTTCACGGAACAGCTCTCTATCCTCTCTGGAAACGCCCCAGCGAAGAGTTCTCTTCTCGCCGCGTCTTAAGGCAATTGCCATGTTCTCTTCGATATCCATGGTGGCGGCGGTTCCCGTCATGGGATCCTGGAATACTCTTCCCAGATACTTTGCTCTCTTATGCTCCGGCAGGCTCGTAATATCCGTGCCGTCGATAATAATCTTGCCGGAATCGATGGGCCATACACCGGCAATGGCATTCAGCGTGGTGGATTTACCGGCACCGTTACCTCCGATGATGGTCACGAAATCTCCGGGATTTAAGTTTAAGTTTACACCGTTTAATGCCACCTTTTCATTGATGGTTCCTCTGTTAAATACTTTATGTATATCCTGTATCTCCAATGCGTAAGCCATTATTTTGACGCTCCTTTCCGAAGTGTTCTCTTCTCCTTCAAGTAAGGAATTGCCAGGAAAATGGCAACTACGATAGCGGAGAACAATTTCATATCCTCTGAAGGCATCTTCAGCCACAGAACAAACTGATATACCATGTAGTAGATCACTGCACCCAGAATTACGGATGCTAAAGTAAATGCGAAAGCAAGTTTTCTCTTGCTGGCGAACTTACCGAACAGTACCTCACCGATAATAACAGCTGCCAGACCAATGACAATGGCTCCACGTCCCATATTGACATCCGATGCCCCCTGGAACTGTCCGTACAGCGCACCACACAGACCTACCAGACCGTTGGAGATCATCAGCGCCAGCACCTTGATAAAGTTAGTATTGATGCCCTGTGCTCTCGCCATATTGCTGTTACAGCCCGTAGCACGGATGGCATGTCCCTGTTCTGTTCCAAAATACCAATACATCACAGCGATCAGTGCCAGTAAAAATACGATCATTCCCAGGAAAAAGAGAAGTCTGCTCACCGAACCGTCCGTCACATAACGCAGCGATACCACCAGCGGATAATTATCTACGCTGACCGGCTGGTTTGCTTTGCCCATGATATTCAGATTAATGGAATACAGGGAGATCTGCGTCAGAATACTTGCCAGAATTCCGGGGATTCCCAGTGCGGTGTTCAACAGTCCCGTTACCATGCCTGCCAATGCTCCGGCCAGGAAAGCAATGGGCAGCGTAGCTATAGGAGAAACTCCCGCACGAATCAGCATAACGGATACCGCAGCACCGGTTGCAATGGAACCATCCACGGTCAGATCAGCAAAATCCAGCAGGCGGAACGTAATATACACTCCCAGTGCCATGACTCCCCAGATCATTCCCTGCGCTATTGATCCCGGCATTGCCCTGAACAGGGAAAGGGGATTCAGTGACATAAAGTAAGACATTTCTTTTTCCTCCTAAAACTTCCGATAGGGATACCGCTTATCTGGCGCTATCCCTATCGAAGTATATTTTGTTTCCGTACTTAATTAACTGAATAATTACGATGTCGGGGTCAAAAACCCCCGACTTTGATACCTACGGATTGCTTCGTGCTACGCACTCACACATCTCCGCTCCGCTTCGGTCCGTGCTAGACATGTGCCACTGGCACATAGCACCCTACCCAATATTCGCATATCGTGGGATTATCATCCCACTTTTATGCTCATATCGGGGCGGGTCCCAAGGTCTTTCACCCACTTATGAGCAAGCTCATGTGGGCTTAGACCTTTTGACCCTGATATCATAATTACTGAATTGCTACATAATCATCGGGAACAGTGATGCCAAGTTCCTCACAGATCTTCGCATTATATTTCTTGGTAACGTTGGGAGCGTAGCGAACATCCATGGTAGTGATGTCTGCGCCCTCAGCCAGGATCTCGTATGCCATCTCACCGGTAGCATATCCCAAATCATAGTAACTGATGGATAAGGTAGCTACGCCACAACCGTTGCAGATACCCTCTTCACCTGCAATGACAGGAACCTTAGCGGGAGCTACTACGTTGTATACGGTCTCGGTTACAGATGCCAGCGTATTGTCGGTAGGAATATACAGAACATCGCACTCTCCTGCCGCTGCAGTAGTTACAGACTGTACTTCATTGGTATCAGCAATTGCATACTCTTTATAAGCAATACCGTCCTTGTCCAGAGCAGCCTCAAACAGCTGGATCTGATACAGTGAGTTTGCTTCTGCGGAACAATATAACAGGCCAACCTGCTTTACGTCCGGGAACAGTTCCTTTAACATAGCTTCCTGCTCTTCAATGGGAGCCAGATCGGAAGTACCGGAAATATTTCTGCCGGTAGCACCGGACCAGTCAGAGATTTCTAACGCAGTAGCATAGTCGGTTACGGAAGTACCTAAGATAGGGATCGATGTCGTAGCTGCTGCTGCACTCTGTAAAGGAGATGTAGCATTTGCAAGGATCAGATCCACACCATCAGATACAAAACCATTACAGATGGTAGCTGCGGTGGTCTGCTCACCCTGTGCATTCTGCAGATCGAATTTTACATTATCGCCAAGTTTTTCTTTTAATGCATCCTGGAATCCCTGGGTAGCTGCATCCAGAGCCTCATGCTCTACCAGCTGGCAGATACCGATGTTATATACCTTGCCGTCTGTGGAAGCTGCTGCTTCCGTCTGTGTTGCGCTGCCTGCTGTGGTAGAAGCAGTTCCGTTATCGGTGCTGCCACAGCCTGTCAGAACAGTCGCTGCCATTACTGCGGTAAGTACTACAGATAATAATTTCTTTTTCATAATAAATGCCCTCTTTTCTGCAGATCTTTCGATCCGCTTACTGTAATGCATAGACGCTTTAACCCGTCAAAGCGTTGCACTGATAAATATCATAAACCATAAAAGGACATTCGTCAAACTGATTTCATCGATGCATTAGATAATATCAATCAAATTTTTAAATATCAGATTTTTTCACAACCTCACCGGGTCTCTTGAAGATATGTCCGGCAGGAATCACGCCTCTGACGCAGGAGGTAGGATACACATTGGAATTACGTCCGATGACAGTTCCCGGGTTCAGTACGCTGTTGCAGCCCACTTCCACGTGGTCGCCTAACATGGCTCCCATTTTCTTCAGTCCGGTCTCGATCTTCTCCTCGCCGTTCTTCACAACCACCAGCGTCTTATCGCTTTTTACATTGGAAGTAATGGAACCGGCTCCCATATGAGACTTAAAGCCCAGCACGCTGTCTCCCACATAATTATAATGGGGCACCTGTACTTTATTGAACAGAACCACGTTCTTCAGTTCGGTGGAATTGCCGACTACCGCACCCTTTCCCACGATGGCATTGCCACGGACAAATGCGCAGTGACGGATCTCCGCTTCCTCATCAATGATCAGCGGCCCGTTCAGGCAGGCGGTAGGAGCAACTTTTGCGTTTTTAGCCACCCAGATATCCTCGCCTCTTTTTTCATAGATTTCCTCCGGTAGTCTCTTGCCCAGTTCCAAAATAAAATCGTGGATTCTGGGAAGTACCTCCCATGGATACTCTGCCTCGGTAAACAGTTCTGCCGCAATGGTCTCTGTCAGATCATACAGATTTTCAATCGTAATATTTTCCATGTTATTTTCTCCTCATCTTTATTCTTTATTTTTCGCATTGGATTGCTTATTTTTCTTCTGGTAAAATTCTTCTGTAGCCTGGAACTGTCTCCAGAGCACGCCCTGATTGTTCAGTCCCCGCACGGCAATGGTTCTCCTGCCCACGAAATCCGTAAGCTTCCCCATGTACTCATCCGGTGTGATGACACCATCTGCCACCATGGTAAGTCCTTTTTCCCAGCTGGCTGTCAGAGCCGGATTCAAAAGCGGTCTTATGGAATCCGATACCACATCGTAGATCATCTCTCCCATCTGGGTAGGAGTCAGTACCTGGGTCTTTTTATTCAGTGCCAGATACTCGATGTTCACCAGTTTCTTCAGAATCTCCGCTCTTGTAGCGCTGGTGCCGATACCGCTTCCCTTGATCTGTGCCCGCAGTTCCTCATCTTCTATGAACTGTCCGGCGTTTTCCATGGTCAGAATGATGCTGCCCGAGGTATATCGCTTGGGTGGAGAAGTCTCGCCTTCTTTGATCTCGTAGGTATCCGCGGATAAAGTATCTCCCTTTTTCAGATGCATCAGAAGATTGGTAAGCTCAGCATCACATTTTTCATCGGCACTTTCGTTCTCTTTGTCCTCCTTCAGCGCCGTATTCTCCTTTTTGAAGGAGAAATTAGTCACCTTCAGATATCCTTCCTGTATCAACACCTTGAAGCTGGCAAAAAAGCTTTCTTCCTTTACTTGCAATGTAAGAGAGATCTTCTGATAGACTGCCGGCGGATAGAAAATACTTAAAAACCGACGTACAATGACCTCGTATACTTTTGCCGCCGTAGGGGCCAGCCCCGCCAGATTATTCAGTCCCTGTCCCGTAGGGATAATGGCATAGTGGTCCGTGATCTGCTTGTCGTTCACATATCGGGTCTTTGCTATATTTTTATAGGTGCCCTGCTCTAACACTTCTCTGGCGAAAGGTGCTGCCAGGGCATAATTACGAAGTCCTCCGATATTTTTATGTATTTCCTTTGCCACTGCCGTAGACAGAACTCTGGCATCCGTTCTGGGATAAGTGGTCATCTTTTTTTCATATAATTCCTGTACGATCCTAAGTGTCTCGTCCGGACTGATCTTAAAGTATTTGGAACAGTCATTCTGCAGCTCCGCCAGATTATATAAAAGCGGCGCATTTTTGTTCTCTTTTTTCTTATCGATGCCGGTGACGGTCACCGGTCCTGCAGGTTCCGCAGAAAGTTCCCCGATCAGGTGCTCGGCATCCTCTTTTTTCTTAAAACCGTTCTCCTTATACAATACAGGAGAATTATAGTATTTCGAGCCCTCCACTGCTCTCCACTCTGCGGTAAAAGGCTTTTCCTGCAGCTTAAAATTGCCGATTACCCGGTAAAAAGGAGTCTTTTTAAACGACCGGATCTCCCTCTCTCTGTTCACGATCATGCCCAGGACGCAGGTCATGACTCGACCAACAGAGATCACTGCACGATCTCTCTTCAGATAATCCTTTACGGTCTTGCCATATTTCAAAGTCAGTGCCCTGGAGAAGTTGATGCCCATCAGGTAATCCTCCTTGGCACGCAGATAAGCGGCATTTCCCAGATTATCATACGCTGAGAGATCCTTGGCTTCCCGGATCCCACGTAAGATCTCCTCCTCCGTCTGGGAATCGATCCATACACGCTTCCGCTCTTTGCCCTGTACGCCTGCCATCTGATCCACGAGACGATAGATATATTCTCCCTCCCGCCCGGAGTCGGTGCAGACATAGATGGTAGAGACATCCTCTCTGTTTAGCAGGGAACTCACGATGGTATATTGTTTCCTGGCATTTTCAATGACTTCGTATTTGAATTCCGCCGGGAGAAATGGAAGTGTCTCAAAGCTCCATCTCTTAAACTTCTCGTCGTACACCTCCGGATAGCTCATGGTCACCAGATGTCCCACGCACCAGGTAACAATGGCTTCTTCCGACTCCAGATATCCGTCTTTGGAACGCATATTATATTTTAAAGCGTTGGCAAATTCTCTTGCCACGCTGGGTTTCTCTGCAATAAATAAATTTTTACCCACGTATTACCGTCTTCCTGTCATAAATCACGCATCTATGCTGCGAAACCGTACCTTTCCGGATACTTTCTTTGCCAGTGCATTTTCATAACCATTCTCACAAAATATTATTATCTCATCCGGTTCCGTCCGGATACTTTTCAGCGCTGTCTGCAGCGCGTCATAATCTTCCGAAGTATAGCATACCGTACCGGAATAATCCACTGCAATCTTTTTCCCCACAGTATCCTTGCATAAAAAGTATGTTCTCCCCTGCGCCGCCTTCTTCAGTTCCACCGTACCAAAATCTGTCTGCAATATCTCCTGACAGATTCTCCGGTATGCGGATCTCACAAAGTTACTGTAATCCTCCCGGATATATGTTTCATAAAAAGCTCTGCCGTCATCTCTTCTCCAGGCGGTCTGGTGAGGGAACAGAAAGCGGAAATAAAACCGCATAAAAGAATTGCTGATCTCATAGATTCCAGGCAAGACCTTTTCCACCAGCTCCAGTTCCATCAGATTCTTCAGATAGACACTGATCTTCGCCCGGGAGAATCCGGTACGGGCATACATATCATTCAGTTTGCCGTTCTTCTCATCCGCTATGGTAGCTAGGATGGTATTATAGACTGCGGTCTCACGCAATTCCTCCGCCAGCCATTTGATCATCAGTTCCGGAAGAAAGCTGTTTTTCTCTAAAAAAAGGTTCGTCAGATTCTCCTCCACAGATACTGACAGATCCAACAGTTTCCATAATCCCGGCATTCCGCCTAACACCGCATAGAGTTCTATGCGCTCCTGAAGCGTTCCGACAGGGAAAATCCGGCGCATTACGGAAAAAGGCAGCTCTTTGACCTTTAGAAAACCACTAACGGAAAATGCCAGGTTCCCTATTTTAGAGATCATGCTGTTCTCCACCCATCCGGATGCGTAGGTCGTAAGGATCACAAGAAGGGAAACCTCCCTGTGTTCCTTCAGATAACGGATCAGTTCCTGTAAAAAAAGGGTATCCCCCTTTAGCAGATAATGAAAATTCTCTATGATCAGAACTTTTTTGCGATCACTTTTTTCTCCGGATACACACTGTAATACTTCTTCCCAGGAAGGGTTCGATGAAATCTCTTTCCCCTGTTCTCTAAGCTCCTGTCCCCACTGATAGCACAGTTCCCTGGAAGAACAGTTAGGAGCGGTATAACGTATGGTCTGTTTTTCTTCCGTAAAAGCGTTTAAGAGAGCCGTCTTACCAACGCCTCTCTGTCCATATACCACCAGGATCTGGCTTCCCGGTCTCTTATAATGATTCTCCAAAAAAGCTGTTTCCTGTTCCCTTCCAGTTAACATGGCAGCCTCATTCTTTCTGCTACATCTGATCAGTATATCTTCTGTAATAGTTGTTCGATCTCTTCCTGGGACAGCGGCTTTCCGAACAGATATCCCTGAATGACATCACAGCCGATGGCACGCAGATATTTATACTGCTGTTCTTCCTCCACGCCTTCGGCAATGGATTCAAATCCTAAAGATTTCACCATACTGACAATGGATTCCGTAATGATTCTGGTAGCGGAATCCGTAAGCAGCGTATCCGTAAAGGATTTGTCAATCTTCAGCGTATTGATCGGAAGCTTCTTCAAATAAGACAGGGAGGAAAATCCTGTTCCGAAATCATCTAAGGAAATGCGGATGCCGTATTCTTTTAACAGTTGCATTTTCTCGGTCACTGCCCGGAAATCATCGATCAGTATGCTCTCCGTGATCTCCAGTTCGACCTCCTCCGGAGCCACATCATATTTGTGGATAATATTCAGCAGTGAATCCACGAAGTCTTCCTTCTGGTACTGCAATGCGGAGATATTGACCGACAATACGAACGGAACGCCGTACCGGTTCCTCCATTCGGAAAATGTCCTTATGCTCTGCTCCAGTACCCAGTTGCCGATAGGGATAATCGTGCCGTTTTTCTCTGCGATCGGAATGAACTTCGCCGGGCTGATCATTTTCCCGTCGCCGTCCTTCCAGCGGATCAGCGCTTCCATACCGCGCAGTTTCCGATTCCCCGCATAGTACTGGGGCTGATAATACAGAATAAAGTTATGATCAAATACCGCTTCTTTTAATTTGCTGTCCAGTTCCACATTTTTCAGGAAATCATTCAGGATCGGGGTGTCGAAATACTGGATCCTGTTCTTGCCCATAGACTTACCCTTGAACATGACGATCTCGGCACAGTTGATCAGTTCCAGTGCGGATGTCGCTGCTTCCGGATATTCCGCAACGCCTACACTTACGGTAATGTTCAATACCTGTCCGCCCACCAGATAAAAAGGTTCTCTGGTACGCTTCACGATCTTCTTATGAATGTGTTCCACGCTTCTTTCACCGCAGGAATCATAGATTGCCATACAGTAGACATCGCTGGTCAGATGACAGACGATCACATTGTCACTGTTAAATTCCTTTAAGAAAGATCCGAACTGCTGTACCAGTTCGTCTCCTTCCACGATTCCCAGTCCGTCGTTGACCTTACGGAAATCATCAATATCGATGACCAGCACACTGACCAGCCGGTTATCTTCCTTCGCGCGCCGCAGGTACTCCGTCAGGAGACGTACAAAATAGTTACGGTTGTACAGTCCTGTAAGTCCGTCATAATACGCCATATAGAGAAGTTCTTCATTCTGCGTCTTCTGTTTTGTGATATTCTGTATCACAATGATCTGATCCGCAGGTCTGCTGTCCTCATAGAATATCCTGCAGGAGAACTGCAGCCAGGTCTTCTTCCCTTTCTGCATGCATTCCACAGAAGAAGTCTCCTGACCGCCCTTTTCCAAAAACAGCATATCCCTAAGAAGCAGCACATATGGCTCATCTACCATCTCTAAAAGTTTGGTAAAATCCCGTCTGTCCCGGATCTGGAAATCGAAAAAGTCATCCCATTTTCCAAGCGTCGTGACGGTATTCTTCTCAAAAGAATAGTAGATATAAGCATAATCCATGGTATCGCACAAAAGGCGGTACATTTTCTCCCTGGCGCTCAATTTCTGATTCATTGCGCGCATCAGATCCAGCTGATAGCGTAACTCGTTCATAACCCCACTCACCCTTTATTTTTTGGTGATATATCCCTGTGCTTTCAAAAGTTCTGCGCAAAGCAATGCTCCCCCGGCCGCTCCACGTAAGGTGTTATGTGACAGACCTACGAACTTATAATCATATACGGTATCTTCTCTCAGACGGCCTACGCTGATACCCATACCATTCTCGAAATCCACATCCAGCGTTACCTGAGGTCGGTTATCTTCCTCCAGATACTGGATGAACTGCTTCGGTGCGCTGGGAAGTCCCAGTCTCTGAGGCTCTCCGCTGAAAGAAGTCAACTTCTCGATCAGCTGTTCCTTGGTGGGCTTCTTACGGAATTTTACGAATACGGCTGCAGTATGTCCGTTCAGTACCGGAACACGGATACACTGGCAGGTGATCACGGGAGAAGTTGCGGGAACGATCTGGTCGCCTTCAATCTTACCCCAGATACGTAAAGGCTCCTTTTCACTCTTTTCTTCCTCGCCGCCAATGTAAGGGATGATATTGCCTACCATCTCAGGCCAGTCTTTAAATGTTTTGCCGGCACCGGAGATTGCCTGATAAGTAGTAGCCACTACCTCGTAGGGCTCGAACTCCTTCCATGCGGTCAGAACCGGTGCATAGCTCTGAATGGAGCAATTGGGCTTTACAGCGATAAATCCTCTGGTGGTTCCCAGTCTCTTCTTCTGCGCTTCGATGATCTGGAAATGCTCGGGATTGATCTCGGGTACTACCATGGGAACATCGGGAGTCCATCTGTGGGCACTGTTATTGGATACCACAGGGGTCTCTGTCCTTGCATAAGCTTCTTCGATTGCCTTAATCTCGTCCTTGGACATATCTACGGCACTGAATACGAAGTCTACCTGTGCGGCTACTTTTTCCACTTCGTTGACATTCATGACGATCAGCTTTTTCACAGCTTCGGGCATGGGAGTCGTCATCTTCCAACGATCACCCACTGCGTCCTCATACGTCTTGCCAGCGGATCGGGGGCTGGCTGCGATAGTCGTTACCTCGAACCAGGGATGGTTCTCTAACAGGGAGATGAATCTCTGACCTACCATACCGGTTCCGCCCAGGATACCTACACGTAATTTTTCACTCATTTTTCATTTCCTCCTCAGCTCTATGCATTTCCTTTTTATCTGAAAAGACATGCCTTCCTGATCTTACGAAAGTCTGTCTTCCAAAGACTGTTGATACTCTTCTATGGCATCGTTTTTCAGGTATACTTTATTTTTTTCAATGACCTGTCTCATCATTTTCTCACCCGGTGCGCCGATGGTCAGACGCTTCTCCACACAGGTCTTCAGTGAGATGGCATCATAGATATCTTCGTCGAACTTATCGCTGATGGAACGTAGTTCCTCTAAGCTTAAAGCATCAATAGAAGTGTCCTTCTCAATGCAATACAATACCAGTCTGCCGATAATACCGTGGGCATCCCGGAAAGGCACACCCTTACCTACCAGATAATCTGCTGCATCGGTAGCGTTGGTAAATCCGTTCATGGCACTCTTTGCCATGCGGTCCTTGCAAAACTTCATGGTCTTAATCATGCCTGTAAATAAAGTGATGCAGTCTGCCGCAGTATCCATGGCATCAAATGCCATCTCTTTGTCTTCCTGCATGTCTTTATTGTAAGCCAGTGGCAATCCCTTCATGGTGGTAAGCAACGCCATCAGGGCACCGTAGACTCTTCCGGTCTTGCCTCTTACCAGCTCCGCGATATCAGGATTCTTCTTCTGGGGCATGATGCTGCTTCCGGTGGAATAAGCATCATCCAGCTCTACGAACTGATATTCATTGGAATTCCAGATGATGATCTCTTCGCTGAAACGGCTTAAATGCATCATGATCGTGGAAAGTGCGGAAAGGAATTCAATGAGATAATCTCTGTCTGCCACAGAATCAATGCTATTTAACGTCGGTCCTTCAAAGCGGAGAAGTCTCGCGGTATATTCACGGTCCAAAGGATATGTGGTGCCTGCCAGTGCCCCGGCTCCCAAAGGACAATAATTCATGCGCTTATAGATATCTGCCAGGCGCTGTCTGTCTCTCTTGAACATTTCAAAATAGGCACCGTAATGATGCGCCAGGGTAATGGGCTGCGCCTTCTGTAAATGGGTGAAGCCCGGCATGTAGGTATCTAAATTGTTCTCCATGGTATCCAGAATGACTTCCAAAAGCTTTTTCAGGAGTCCGTCGGTCTCTGCCACTCTTGTCCTGGTATAGAGACGCATGTCCAGTGCTACCTGGTCGTTACGGCTCCTTCCCGTGTGAAGCTTTTTCCCAGCATCTCCAATCCGGTCGATCAGGGTAGCCTCCACGAAGCTGTGGATATCCTCCTGAGATTCATCGATTGCCAGGGTTCCGTCATCCACATCCTCCAGGATTCCAGTCAGTCCTTCGACAATACTCTTTCTCTCCTCTTCTGTAAGGATCCCCTGCTTTGCCAGCATGGTGGCATGTACGATACTGCCGGTGACATCTTCGTAAAACAGTCTTTTATCAAATGTTATGGACGCGTTGAAATCAAATACCAGTTGATCGGTCTGTTTCGTAAAACGTCCTCCCCATAACTGTGCCATGGTCATTCTCCCATCTTTTTACGTTGGTAGTCTATCAGATAATTTTTCTCACAGACATTGATTGCAATTAATCATATCACAAACGACACTTTAATGCAATACAGTGAATTTCATCACTTTCCGGTACAGAAAACACTTTTTCCATCGGAATTCATACAATAACTATAAATATTCATGTTAAGGAAGTATGCCTTTTTATGGGAGCTCTTATCGAACTTAAAAATATAGGTTACTCCTATCACACGCTGTCCGGGGAGACCGGTGCCATAAAAGATATCTCCTTCTCCGTGGAGGAAGGGGAATTCGTGGCACTCGTGGGTCCCAGCGGCTGTGGTAAATCCACTCTACTGTCCATTATCGCCGGGCTTCTCGCCCCCGAGGCCGGAACCATCGTCGTGAATAACCCCGACGGTTCCCTTCACTATCCCCGTATCGGCTATATGCTGCAGCATGACCATCTCTTCGAATGGCGCACCATCTATCAGAATGTTACGTTGGGTTTGGAGATCCACCACGCCCTCACTCCGGAGCGCATCGCCCATGTGGAACAACTTTTATCCGATTACGGGCTGGAAAAATTTAAGAACAAGCGGCCCAGCGAATTATCCGGTGGCATGAAGCAGCGCGCTGCCCTGATCCGTACCCTTGCCCTGGATCCCCAACTGCTTTTATTGGATGAGCCCTTCAGTGCCCTGGACTACCAGACACGCCTCATGGTATCTTCGGATATCTGTCAGCTGATCCGTAAGGCGGGCAAAACCATGATCATCGTCACTCACGATCTGTCGGAGGCCATCAGCCTGGCGGATAAGGTTTACGTGCTGTCCGCACGTCCTGCAACGATCAAAGCGGCACTTCCCATTCAGCTCACCCTGCTGGACAGTTCTCCCCTCGCCGCCAGAAACGCCCCGGAATTTCCATATTATTTCAAACAACTTTGGGAGGAATTAACCGATGAAACCTAAAAATGTGCAAAATAACCAACTGTTGACGGTCCAGGAACAATATCTTCGCAAGCACAAAAATCACCATCGACAGGTTGCTTTTCTGCGTATCTTTCTTCTGGGAGTGTTTCTGCTTCTCTGGGAAGTCAGCGCAGACTATCGATGGATCGACAGTTTCTTTTTCTCCAGCCCACACAGAGTCGTCCTGTGTCTGATACAGCTGTGGACAGAGCGCTCTCTTCCGATGCATATTGGCATTACTTTATTAGAAACCATTTTAAGTTTCCTGTTAGTATTCGTGATCAGTCTTCTGTTTGCCACCTTGTTGTGGTTCTCTGACAAGCTGTCGGAGATTTTAGAGCCCTACCTGGTACTGCTCAACAGTCTTCCCAAATCAGCCCTGGCTCCCCTGTTCATCGTCTGGCTGGGCACCGGCATCAATACCATTATCATCGCCGGGATCTCTGTGGCAGTCTTCGGCTCCATTATCAGCTTTTACACTGCCTTTCACCAGGTGGATCCGGAAAAGGAGATTCTGATCCGCACTCTGGGCGGAGACCGCAGAGATATCTTTTTCAAAGTCGTCCTTCCGGGATCTGTTCCCACCCTGCTTTGCACCACCAAGGTCAATATCGGTCTGTCTTTAGTCGGTGTCATCATCGGAGAATTCCTGGCAGCAAAACGGGGCCTGGGCTATCTGATCATCTACGGTTCCCAGGTGTTCCAGCTGGATATGGTGATCAGTTCTATCTTACTGTTATGTGTCATTGCCATGCTGCTCTATCTGCTGACCCAGTCTCTGGAACATTACAGTAAAAAGCATCGCAACTGAATTATAATGTTTTCTTCGGAGATCTGCAGGATAGTGTCTTCGTCTTACAGTCTCCTACATAATCTACAGCTCTGCAAAACGAACTTTGAAAATAATAAATTTTACAGTTGCAAATTTTCCCAAGAACATATATAATAACCTAGTCCGCTGAAATAGCTCAGTTGGTAGAGCACTTCACTCGTAATGAAGGGGTCGTGGGTTCGAGTCCCATTTTCAGCTTATATATTTTAACCTAAAAAAGAGAAAGCCTTCTGCTTTCTCTTTTTTTGTAGTAATTATTCAAAGTTACGTAAAACCGCGTTCTGCAAATATCTGCATTCCGGCAGATTTATCTTGCACCCTTGTCATAGATCACACCCAAAGCTCTCGGCGCACCGTTTTGTTTGGAGAAAAATACCAGTAACAACAAGGTCAGTACGTAAGGAAGGATCATCACCAGATCCTGATAACTGCTGGGCATCTGTAATACCTGTACCAGTCGGTAGCCGCCGGATCTGGCTAATCCGAATAACAGGCATGCTCCCAGGGTCGGAAGGATACGCCAGTTACCGAAGATCAGCGCTGCGATTGCCAGATATCCGTAACCTACATAGATACTGGAAGAAAAGTTTGCGGAGATAGAATATGCAAAGCAGATACCGCCAAGTCCCGACAGTGCTCCGCAGATCATGATAGCTGCCAGGCGGATCTGTCCCACCTGTCTTCCGGCTGCATCCACCGCATGAGGATTGTCACCGCAGGCACGCAGATGCATACCGAAGCGTGTCTTGTACATTACAAACCATGCAATAAACGCCACGGCCACGATCACCAGTTCAAAAGGATACAGATTGGTAAATATAGCTCCCAGCACCGGAATCTTAGAAATTCCAGGGATGGTAATTCTGGAAGATACGGTCAGTACAAACTTGTCGGAGGTGGCACCGAATACCACTCTGTTGAGTAGTTTGGTCAAATATGCTGTCAGTGCCATAGCCAGAATATTGACTACCACACCACTGATCACCTGATTGGCTTTAAACTTCAGGCACAACAACGCATGGATCAGTGCAAAGATACTTCCTCCTACTGCCGCCATGATCATGGCAATGTAGAATGGTACCGGAGAATCTCCGGAGAAATTCCCTGCAATGGCAACTGCCACAAACGCTCCGATAAAGGCACCGAAACCTTGTAATCCTTCCACAGCTAACATAGTCACACCGGACTTCTCGCAGTAGATGCCGCCGATTGCCATAATAAATAAAGGTAATGCAAAGGATAACCCGTCAATGATCACAATATCCATTTATTTGTCCTCCTTTGTCTTGTTCGTTTTCTCTCTTCTGCCTCGTTCCATCTTCCATTTGATGTAAGCATTACATGCACTGAACAGCAAGATAATTCCGGTAATAACCGATGCGATCTCCGCATCCACACCGGCAGCGGATTTCATATAAGTACTGCCCTTACTGATCAGAGTGATCAGCATGGTGGAAAATACGATTCCGAAAGGATTGTTGTTACCAAGCAATGACACTGCGATAGCATCAAATCCCGTACTGATCAGTACCTTGGGCTGAATGGAACCCACATATCCCAGATAATAGGTCACACCGGCAAGTCCTGCCAGGGCACCGGAGATCGTCATGGACAGCACCATGCTTCTGCCGACTTTAATACCCGCATATTTTGCGGCACTGCGGGAATAGCCCACAGCCTTCAGTTCGTATCCTAATCTCGTCTTCTCTAATAAGAACCACACTGCCACTACGATAAGCAAAGCCAGAATAATTCCCAGCGGAATATCCATTTTCAGATTGCCCACCATGGTATCCATCAGTGTCAGTCTGGAAGCTTTGGAGATTTCCTTTGACTGTCTGGAGACCGGATCCACGAAAAAGGTATTGATAAAGAAGCTGATCACATATTGGAACGTGTAGTTTAACATAATGGATGAAACAACTTCATTAATATTGAAACGATACTTCAAAAAGCCGATCAATGCGCCCACCAGTCCGCCAACGATCAGACCGATGATCACTACCAGCGGCTTTGCCAGTACAGCATTTAAACTGCTGTAGCCCACAATGATACTTGCGGTGAACCCCGCTGCCAGCATCTGTCCGGAGACACCGATATTGAACAGTCCCGCACGCAGGGCTACTGCTACCGCTAGTGCTGCAAAGATCATAGGGGTAAAATAGTTCACATAACTCATAAAGTCTGTCAGCATGCTCTTATAGCTTGCGTAAGAAGACTTTGGTGCCAGTCCGCTGCCCTGCAGCAATGCGTAGTAAGCCTTGAAAGGATTCGAACCGGTCACAGCGATGATCACACCGCCCACTACCAGGCTGCAAAGGATTGCAAGAAGAGGGATCTTTACTGCATTCCAGAATTTTGTCATCTTTTTCATGGTCTTATGCCTCCTTCTCCTTGTTCTTAACGCCCATCATGAACTCACCCACTTCATTGGTGGTCAGTTCACTGGCTTTGGCGATCTTCTGTATGCTTCCATTATAAATAACGGCGATGGTATCCGCACAGTTCATGATCTCATCCAGTTCCAGAGAGATTAAAAGGATTGCCTTGCCCTTGTCTCTCTCCGCAATGATCTGTTTGTGAATATTCTCTATGGCACCGATATCCAGTCCACGGGTGGGCTGTACGAAGATCATCAGAGAGGAATCCTGCTCCACTTCTCTGGCGATGATGGCTTTCTGCTGATTACCGCCGCTCATGGAGCGTACCACCGTCTTGCTGCCCTGTCCGCTTCGGATATCGTATTTTTCTATCAGTTTTTCACTGTTGTCTTCAAAAATCTTCTGGTCCAGCACTCCCTTATGGCAGAAAGGCTCTTTGTAGTAATTACGCAGTGCCAGATTCTCCGAAAGTGTAAAATCCATGACCAGTCCATAATTCTGTCTGTCCTCGGGAATATAGGAAATTCCTTCTGTGGTACGTTCCCTTATGGACAGATTCGTAATATCTCTGCCGTTTAACAGAATCTTACCGGAGCGTGCCGGAATCAATCCCGCAATGGCATCGGCAATCTCTACCTGACCGTTGCCGGCTACGCCAGCAATGGCTACGATCTCACCGGAATGCACCTCGAGAGATACATCCTTTACCACCTGAAAATCCTGCTTGTTATAGACGTTCAGATGCTGTATGTCGAGGATAGTCTTACCCGGTTTCGCGGGTTCTTTTTCTGTCTCAAAATTAACTTCACGGCCTACCATTTTGTTTGCCATGACTTTGGTGGATGTGGTTGCCACATCCATAACATCCATCAGACGGCCGCGGTTCAAGATCGCGCATCTGTCTGCAATACGTTTGATCTCTTCCAGTTTATGTGTGATTAAGATGATGGTCTTGCCGTCATCCCGCAGAGACTTGATAATGTCTAATAAAAAGTCGATCTCCTGAGGAGTCAGGACCGCTGTGGGTTCATCAAAGATGAGAATCTCCGCTTCTCTGTATAGCATTTTTAAGATCTCTACTCTCTGCTGCGTAGAGACATTAATATCACTGATCACGTCGGTAGGATTCACTGCCAGTCCGTATTTTTCCGAAAGTTCGCGGATATCCTGATTGGCTTTCTTCATATCCACTACCGGAATACATCCCAATACCTTCTTCACCGGTTCCATACCCATCACAATATTCTCCGCAATAGTATAGTTGGATATCAGTTTAAAATGCTGGTGTACCATACCGATGTTTAATTTGGTGGCATGGTTGGGGGATTCCAGTTTCACCTTTTCTCCCCGGATATAGATCTCTCCTTCATCCGGCTCGTACATTCCGAACAGCATACTCATCAAGGTGGATTTTCCGGCACCATTCTCTCCCAACAGGGCAAAGATCTCACCCTTTTTGATCTGGATCGTCACATCGTCGTTGGCTACGATCCCGGGAAAGCGTTTGGTGATGTGTTTCATCTCAACAATATATTCCGACATGTTCATCCTCATTTCTACTCATGTAAATAAATAAGAAGGTGACAGTTCCTCACCATCACCTTCTTGTGAATTCATTCTTCCTACCAGGTAAAGGTCTCCGGAGTTACACCGTTAAAGTTTGCCGCAGGAACGATCTTGCCTTCCTTTAACAGAGCCTGTGCTGCATTGATCTTCTCAATAGCCTCTGCAGTGAGCTGGCATCTGCCTTCCTCACTTACGAAACCGGTAGCATCATCTGCTGCGGTCAGAGTTACATTAGCACCCTTGAAGGAACCATCTTTTACTTCGTTCAGTACGTTGTAAACAGTATCATGCATTACCTTCAGACCACTGGTCAGAACGATATTGCTGTCACCATTTGCACCGTCATCATACTGGTCAACATCACAACCGATAACCTTAACGCCGTCAGCTTCCTTGGCAGCGGTGAATACGCCGTTACCGGAACCGCCTGCTGCTACGAACAGGATATCTACGCCTTCAGCGATCAGAGCATTGCCCAGTACCTTACCGGTAGCTTCATCAGAGAAGTTACCAACATAGTTACCGCCTACATTAGCGCCGGTAACATCGGTACCTGCGTAAGAAGGAAGCTCTACTACTTCTACGTTCATGCCTTCAGTACCGTTCACATACTTAACACCGCACTCGAAACCATACTGATAGTTAACGTTGGAAGGATATGCGATACCGTTTACTACTGCTACCTTACCTGTGGTGGTAGACAGAGCTGCAGCCATACCTGCATAGAAACCGCTCTCCTGCTCAGCATAGTAAGCAGCGTATACATTGTCGATCACCTGATCAGCAGTTACTTCGGTACCGTCAATGGTAGGCCAGGAATCGATCAGGATGAACTTGGTATCCGGATTCTCCTGTGCCAGATTGCCGATGCCGGCGAACTGGAAACCACAGCATACAATAACATCATAATCCGCTACAACATCAGCTACTGCCTGAACAGCTGCTGCGCTGTCACCGGTCTCCTCACGGATGGGGGTTACGGTTGCATTCGGATTCTCCTCGATGAACTTCAGAACACCGTTGTAGTTGTCCTGGTTGAAGGAACCATCATCCACGCCGGAGGGGCTGGATACGATAGCGATCTTCAGACCGGGCTCTTCACTGCCGCTCTCTGTTGCTGCTGCAGTGGTGCTAGCTGCCACACTGGATTCTGCATTGGTGTCAGCATTGGTGGTGCTGCTGCATGCTACCAGAGAAACAGCCATGACAGATGCAAGTGCAAGTGCCAGAAACTTCTTCATAATTTTTTCCTCCTAAAATGTAAATATTAAAACATTGAATCACAACGGTAATATTATCATCATAGTCTGTAAAATTCAATATCTATTTTTAATTAACGCATATGCACATCCATTTGCGGGAACGGAATTTCAATTCCTGCTTTATCAAGTGCATACTTACACTGTTCGGTAATACGCCATTTTCCCTGCCAGAAATCCTCATTTTTGAACCAGCAGCGTACACATAGGTTGATTCCGGAGTCTGCCAGTTCATCTACAAATACAAAATGCTCTCTTTCCTTTATAGTATCAGGATCTTCAGAGAGAACCTTTGTCAGGACTTCCTTTGCCTTCCTAATATCTGCGCTGTAAGCAACAGACACCTTCACATCACATCGTCTGGATTCGGCAGCAGTGACATTCACAATGGTGTTATTCGCCAGATTGCCGTTGGGAAGAATAATCGTCTGATTATCATAGGTTAACAGCTTTGTATAGAAGATCTGGATTTCTTTTACGGTGCCTTCCTTACCGGAGGAACCTTCCACAATGTAATCTCCCACCTTAAACGGCTTCAATAATAAAATCAGCACACCACCCGCCAGGTTAGACAGACTTCCCTGCACTGCCAGCCCCACTGCCACTCCGGCCGAGCCAAGCAATGCCACAATACTGGCAGCATCAACTCCGAAGGAGGATGCCAGCGTCAGGATCAGTATAATATATAAAGAAGCTTTCACAAAAGAATCCACGAACTGGATCACTCCCGTTTCCGCTCCCGCGCGGTTCATGGACTTGCGGATGATTTTGCGGATCAGCTTGATCAGTTCTACACCGATGAAGAAAAATATCAGTGCCAGTCCGATGCGGATGCCTAAGTTCAATGCTTTCTCCGGAAGAGTATCCAGAAAAGAAGCGATCAGTCCTTCCTTTTGCTGTACCTCTTTGATTACGTTATCTGTCAGATCCATGTTGTGTTATTTCTCCTGTTTCTTTTTTGCTGTCTTGTTCGTTGTCTTACGAATGGGCGTATTTTTACGGATACGCTTCTCGATCACTTTTTCCAGCTCAGCCTCTGTGTAAGGAATAAATTGCAGAATGCTCAAGGATAGCGGTGCCAGTTTCACGGTAACGGACGTATTTTTATTATCCCATTCCACATCCTCTGCCCGTTTCATACGGTCATTGACCACACCGGTACCACCATAGCAGACAGCATCCGTGTTCAGAATCTCCTTGTATTTTCCTTCATAAGGAACTCCTGTTGTGATCTCTCTGGGCACACCGGAGAAGTTTGCTACGACCAAAAGCAGCTCCTCCGCTTCTTCTCCCTTGCGCACAAAGCTTACATAACATTCATTGGCGGAGATCTCGTTCATCCACTGGAATCCCTTCGCCTGATCGTCACATTCATACAGTGCCTTATTCTCCCTGTATAATGCATTCAGATCCTTCACCAGCCTCTGGACTCCGGCATTTTCCTTCTGCTCTTCCAGTGCCCATTCCACCTGACGCATTTCGTTCCATTCTTTTTCTTCCGCCAGATCCTGTCCCATGAAAAGGAGCTTTTTCCCGGGATGAGTCATCATATAGCCGTAGGTCAGACGTAAGTTGGCAAGTTTCTGCGCTCTGTCTCCCGGCATCTTGCCAAGCAAAGTCCCCTTCCCGTGTACCACTTCATCATGGGAAAATACCAGCATGAATTTCTCACTGTAAGCATAGATCATGCTGAAGGTAAGTTCTCCGTGATGGTGGCTTCTGAAATACGGATCGTATTTGATATAATCCAGATAATCGTTCATGAAGCCCATATTCCACTTCAGATCAAAGCCAAGTCCCCCCTCTTCCAGGGAGCCGGTGATCATGGGGAATGCCGTACTCTCCTCCGCGATGGATAATACTCCGGGATCTCTCTTTTTCAGGATGGAATTTAAGTGTTTGATCATTTCAATGGCTTCCAGGTTCTCGTTACCACCGTACATATTGGGAATCCATTCCCCGTCCTGTCTGCCGTAATCCAGATAAAGCATGCTGGCTACTGCATCCATACGGATACCATCCGCATGATATTTCTCCACCCAGAACAGTGCGTTAGCGATCAGATAATTCGATACCTGTGGACGACCGTAATTGTAGATCAGGGTTCCCCAGTGAGGATGACTGCCCTGTCTGGGATCCTGATGCTCATAAAGACAGGTGCCGTCAAATGCAGCTAATCCATAAGAATCTCTCGGAAAATGTGCAGGCACCCAGTCAAGGATCACACCGATTCCCGCCTTATGCAGTGCATTCACGAAGAACATAAAGTCCTCCGGTGTACCGTATCTGGCAGTCGGTGCATAATAACCGATGACCTGATATCCCCAGGATGCATCTAAGGGATGCTCCATCACCGGCAGCAGTTCCACATGGGTGTATCCCATTTTCTTTACATATTCTATAACCTTCGGAGCAATTTCCCGGTAATTGACATAATCCTGTCCTTCCCCCGGTGTCACAAAGCTTCCCAGATACATTTCATAGACGCTCACCGGAGCATTACCGCACTGATATTTTTCGCGGCTTTTCAGAAATTCGTCGTCCTCCCATTGATAATTACGGATATCCGCAATTACAGAAGCCGTCTCCGGTCTCTTCTGCGCTGCATTTCCGTAGGGGTCCGCTTTCAGATAAGTAAGTCCTCCCTTGATCTTCAACTCGTATTTGTAACAGTCTCCGGCTTCCGCTCCGGGAATAAACAGTTCAAAGATACCGGAATCCCCCAGCCGTCTCATCTGATGGATCCGCCCGTCCCATTCATTAAAATCACCGACTACACTGACACGCATGGCATTCGGCGCCCAGACGGCAAAATAGGTTCCCTCGTCCCCATCCAGTTCCATGGGATGTGCTCCCAGCTTTTCATAGATTGTATAATGAATACCGGAGGCAAAACGATCCATGTCTTCCTTCGTGATCTGCGGAACATGCCGGTACGCATCCCCACAGATCATTCTGTGTGCCTCACGGTTTTCGGTCTTACTGTATTCCACTACATATTCATAAGGTGCCATTTTCCCTGCATTTACCAGTGCTGCAAAATATCCCTCTTCATCTGCCAGTTCCATGGGAACATCCATAAGAAATGCCTCTCCCACCTGTCCGGTCTTCTTCCAGTGGATCGTTACTTTCTCTGCTCCCGGGAAGTATGCCTGTACCAGCATTTTGCTTCCCTGCTTATGGGGTCCCAACAGCTCATGGGGATTATCGCATTCGGAATACGTGATCTCTTCTATTTGGGGCCAGTTCATCAATTTATAAAGTTTATTTGTCATATTCCCTCTTTTCTGCGGCGCGATTGCTGCATTCTATTCTGTCATTTTTGCCTTTAGAAACCCTGCGGATTACCGTTCAATCTCATGCAGGAACAGCCCGCTTCGAAGCTTCGGCTCGAACCATGTGGACTTTGGAGGCATCAACCGTCCTGCGTCCGCCACCGCAAAAAGCTCTGCAATGGATGTGGGATACATTGAGAACGCCACCTTCATATCCGCATGCACTCTCCGTTCCAGTTCTCCCAGTCCCCGGATGCCTCCGACAAAATCAATTCTCTTATCTGTCTTCGGATCCTTAATCCCCAAAACGGGATCTAACAGATAATTCTGCAAAAGTGATACATCCAGTCCCTCTACGGCATCCTCACTTTTTATTTCCTCTTTTGCGACAAGACAGTACCATTCATCCTCCAGATACATGCCAAACATGCCTTTCTTTGTGGGTCTGTAAGGAGCCCGTCCCATTTTCTCCACTGTGAAATATTTTCCAATACGTGTAAGGAAAGCTGCTGCATCCAGTCCGTTCAGATCCTTCACTACACGATTGTAATCCAGGATACGTAACTCTTCATCCGGGAAAATCACGGAAAGAAAATAATTAAATTCCTCTTCTCCTGTATAATCCGGATACTGCTCTCTCCTCTTCAGCCCCACCTTCACTGCTGAAGCACATCGATGATGTCCATCCGCAATATAGATTGCCGGGATCTTCCCAAAAGCCTCCTCGATCATCGACACATCCGCATCGTTATCGATCACCCACACACGATGCCCGATTCCATCCTCACTGACAAAATCATAGACCGGCGCCTGCTTTTTCATCTCTACGATTTTCTCCTTCAGATCCTCCTTCGCCCGATACGCCAGGAAAATCGGTCCCGTCTGCATACTGCACGTATCCACATGACGAATACGGTCTTCCTCCTTGTCCGCCCTGGTATTCTCATGCTTTTTGATCACATTGTTCCGATAATCATCAATCGATGCACAGCCTACCACCCCGGTCTGACTGTGCCCATCCATCGTCAGTTCATACAGATAGAAACATGGCGTCGGATCCTGTACGAATTTTCCCTCCTGAATTTTCTCCCGAAGCATCTGATCCGCTTTCTCATACACACAGTCCGCATACGTGTCTACTTCCTCGCCAAACTGCGTCTCCGCCCGGTCAACCGCCAGAAAAGATTCCGGATTCTTCTGCACCACTTCACACGCTTCCGCCCTGTTATATACATCATAAGGAAGCGCCGCAATCCTCTCCTCCATCCCCTTGCAGGGACGATATGCCTTAAATGGTCTGATCTGTGCCATACTCCTACCTCCCAATTTCTATATAATCTTATTTTACCAAATCCCATCTCATATCACAAGGTTATTTCCATAAACAAGTAGCCCGCAGTTGGGGTAAGAACAAGCAGACTCTAAGCAGCCGTCGGCACTTAGCGAGGGTACTTTCCTCGCTTATGTACCGCTACGGTCTGCGTCCGAAGTGGAAACGGGTCTGCGGTTCTTAGCCCCAATGCGGGCTACGGGGATTATTCTTACCCCATCCGGGGCTGTGGGGGGTTATTTCTAAATAATACCTACCCCAACTTATGGAACACAATACAGTTGGGCATATTGACCTTCATCGCCGGTCCATTCATGATCATCGTTCCATGCTCCAGATCAATATGGAAGAAAGTCATCGTATTACTCTCATGATTCAAAGACACCAGGAACTTATTATCCGGGAAGAACTCCGCATCCTTCGGATACTCACCGCTGACCGGCAGAAGGAAATTCTTCTTAAGCAGTCCCGTCTTCTTATCCACATCAAATACAATAACCGAATTATCTCCTGCGATGGAGCTGAGCAGATAATTATAATCCAGGGAAAAACTGAATGCGCTGGCACTGTTCGTATTGCCTCTGGTCAGCTTGATCAGCTCTACCGTCTGAATCTTCTCGAAAGTAGGATCATTATCATGGTCCGCATACTCATAGACATCAATGTAACACTTCAGTTCATGCAGGATATAAATATATCTGCCATCCTCTGAGATCTTGATATGACGGGGTGCGGATTCCATCTCACTGCGGATGATATCCTCCAGCTTCACCTTACCTTTCTCCCTATCAAAACGATACACATTGACATGATCCATTCCCTGATCCGCTACCAACAGATATTTGTTGTCATGCGTCATACGGGCACAGTTGATGTGAGGGCGGAAGTTGCGCTCCGCCATACTGCCCAGTCCTTTATGATAGATCTCGTCGGTGATCTCTCCGATGGAACCATCCTCCTTCAGTCGGAGTACAGTCAGCTTACCGTCATGATAACCTGCCACAAACAGATACTGATCTGTGTAATCCGTAGATACATAACATCCTCTCATACCGTTGATCGGTGCGAAGTTGATCAGTTCGAGATCTCCGTCCGGCATGATCGTATAAGCCTCTACACCAAAATCCGTTATAGAATAAAGAAACTTTCCGTTATGGGAAATGGTCAGGTAAGAAGAGTTGGTGATCTCTACTTTATCTTTTTCCTTAAAACGACCGTTTTTCATATCCACATCATATATTCTGATACCGTGACTGTCCCCCTGTGTATAACTGGAAACATAGGCAACATATTTTCCCTTGCTCATGACCGGATCCTCCTTAGCATTCTATGTCTTTTTATGTTTATAAATATAGCACAATTCTGAAAATTGTGAAACATTTTTTCTGTAAAATTCCCGAAAAATACTCCCGTTTTTTCCCACTGGTAAAGTTTATGTAAATTAGCCCGGAAAATGCAAAACTTCACATTGACTTTCCATGTATTTACGTATAATATTAATTCGACTTGCAAAAAATTTTCGTTTAGGTTTTTCGATGATTTTTGCAGGATTTTTTACATCAGGAAGGAAAAAATTGATGAAAAATGCTTTAGTCAATTTAGTGAACATTTCAAAATCATTTGACAATCAGATGGTTCTGGATGATCTCAATCTGTACATCCGCGAGAATGAGTTCCTGACACTGTTGGGACCCAGTGGCTGCGGAAAGACTACAACCCTCCGTATTCTGGGCGGTTTCGAAACACCCGACAAAGGTCAGGTTATTTTCGAAGGCCGGGATATCACTAACCTTCCACCCAATAAGCGCAATTTGAATACCGTATTCCAAAAGTATGCCCTGTTCCCTCACATGACCATTGCGGAAAACATCGCTTTCGGATTAAAGATCAGTGGTAAAAGTAAATCTTATATTAACGATAAAATTAAATACGCTCTGAAGTTAGTCAATCTGGATGGTTTTGAGAACCGTATGCCGGATTCCTTAAGTGGCGGCCAACAACAGCGTATTGCCATCGCCCGTGCGATCGTGAACGAGCCCAAGCTCCTGCTCTTAGACGAGCCTTTGGGCGCACTGGATCTGAAGCTTCGCCAGGACATGCAGTATGAGCTGATCCGCCTGAAGAACGAACTTGGCATTACTTTCATCTATGTCACCCATGACCAGGAAGAGGCTCTGACCATGTCCGATACCATCGTAGTCATGAACCAGGGTTATATCCAGCAGATCGGTACTCCTGAGAGCATCTATAATGAACCGGAAAATGCTTTCGTTGCTGATTTTATCGGTGACAGTAATATCATCGGTGCCACCATGATCAGAGATCGTCTGGTAGAGATCCTGGGTGCCCGTTTTGACTGTGTAGATACCGGTTTCGGTGAGAACAAGCCCGTAGATGTTGTCATCCGTCCCGAGGATGTGGAGCTGGTAGCGCCGGAGGAAGGCATCCTCCAGGGTACCCTGATCCACTCTATCTTCAAGGGTGTTCATTATGAGATGGAAGTTATGGCTAATGGCTTTGAATGGCTGGTACAGTCCACGAAGATGGTTCCCGTTGGAACCAAAGTCGGCATCAGGGTTGATCCTTTTAACATCCAGATCATGAAGAAGCCGGAATCTGAGGACGAGGAGGCCATTGGAGTCAATGAATAGAAAATTGTTATCGCTCCCTTTTATCTTCTGGTCAGCCATGTTTGTCATCGTGCCTCTGTGCATGGTCTTCTACTATGGTCTGACCGATAAGAGCGGCGCATTTACATTTGATAATATTCTGGCGATTGCTACCGTCGAGCATTCCAAGGCTCTGTGGGAGGCTTTGAAGTTATCTGTGATCAGTACTGTGATCTGCCTGCTTTTAGCATATCCTCTTGCTATGATCCTGTGTAACATGAATGTGAATCAGAATTCATTCCTGGTACTGATTTTCATTTTGCCCATGTGGATGAATTTTCTGCTTCGTACCCTGGCATGGCAGACTCTGCTTGAGAAGACCGGTGTGATCAACAGCATCCTCTCCGTCCTGCATCTGCCGTCGTTAAATATCATCAATACCCCCTACGCCATTGTACTGGGTATGGTATATAACTTTTTGCCTTTTATGGTACTGCCTCTGTATAACGTGCTGGTCAAAATCGACAAGAATGTGATCAACGCTGCCTATGACCTGGGTGCCAACGGTGCACAGACTTTCTTACAGATCATTTTCCCCTTAAGTCTGCCCGGCATGTTCAGCGGTATCACCATGGTGTTTGTCCCTGCCCTGACTACTTTCGTCATCAGCAAGATCCTGGGTGGCAGCAAGATCCTGCTCATCGGTAATGTCATCGAACAGGAATTCACCCAGACCGGCAACTGGAATCTGGGAAGCGGTCTCTCCATCGTATTGATGCTGTTCATCATCTTCAATATGGTGATCTCTGTGATCACGGATAAAGAAGGGGAGGCAAACACATTATGATCAAAACAACTGCACAAAAAATATATCTGGGACTGATTTTTATCTTTTTATACGCCCCCATTATTACTTTGATCGTGCTCTCCTTCAATGCCAGTAAGACCCGTGCAAAATGGGGCGGTTTTACGACCAAGTGGTATGCGGCTTTGTTCCGGAACGAGCAGATCATGCAGGCTTTGTGGAATACACTGGCGCTGGCAATATTATCTGCGCTGATCGCCACCCTCATCGGTACGATCGCCTGCATCGCCATGCAGTCCATGAAACGTACCAGCCGTGCTGTCCTCATGGGGATCACGAATATTCCAATGCTGAATGCAGAAATCGTTACCGGTATCTCCCTGATGCTTCTGTTCCTCAGCTTTGGTATAAAGTTTGGCTTCGGAACCATTCTGCTTGCACATATTACCTTTAATATTCCTTATGTGATATTAAGTGTAATGCCACGTATGAAGCAGTTGAATCCCAGCACCTACGAAGCTGCCCTCGACCTGGGCGCTTCTCATACGTATGCCTTTTTCAAAGTGGTATTTCCGGATATCCTGCCGGGTATTTTATCCGGTTTTCTGATGGCATTTACCATGTCACTGGATGACTTTATCATTACCCACTTTACCAAGGGTCCCGGTGTCGATACCCTGTCCACCAAGATCTATACAGAAGTAAAAAAAGGCATTAAACCGGAAATGTACGCACTGTCCACCATTATATTCGTAACTGTATTGATTTTACTTTTGTTAGTAAACTACACACCCAAAGGAAAGAAAAAGAAATAACTTTTTCTATATATTTTAGGAGGAAAATGAATGAAAAAATTTATTGCACTGCTTCTGTGCGGCATCCTTACCGCAACTGCTCTGACCGGCTGCGGATCCTCTTCCTCTGCCGGTGAAAACGGTGAAGTCATCGTCTACAACTGGGGAGAATATATCGATCCGGAGACTCTCACTATGTTTGAGGAAGAGACCGGCATCAAAGTGGTCTATGATGAATTTGAGACCAACGAGATCATGTATCCAAAGGTGGAAGCCGGTTCATCCGCTTATGATGTGGTATGTCCTTCCGATTACATGGTGCAGAAAATGATCGAGAATGATCTGATCCAGGAACTGGATTACGATAAGATTCCCAATGCCAAAGAAAACATTGGTGCCCAGTACTACGAGCAGGCGGCTGCTTACGATCCCGGTAACAAATATTGTGTTCCTTATTGCTGGGGAACCGTAGGAATCATCTACAATAAAACCATGGTAGATACACCTCCCACCAAATGGGCTGATCTGTGGGATGACAAATATGCTGATAATATTCTGATGATGGATTCTATTAAAGACAGCTTTATGGTTGCTCTGAAGAAAAACGGCTTCTCTTCTAACAGTCTGGACGAATCCGAGCTCCAGATAGCTACCGATGATCTCATCGCCCAGAAGCCTCTGGTACAGGCATATGTTGTAGATCAGGTACGTGACAAAATGATCGGCGGCGAGGCTGCGATCGGTGTAATGTTCTCCGGTGATGCCATTTATGTGATCGGGGAAAATCCGGATCTCGATTATGTCATTCCTGAGGAAGGTACAAATGTATGGATTGACGGCTGGGTTATTCCCAAGAATGCTCCTAACAAGGAAAATGCAGAGAAATTCATTGATTTCATGTGCCGTCCGGATGTAGCTCTGAAGAATTTCGAGTACATTACCTACGGTACCCCCAATACCGCTGCAAGAGAGCTGATCGAGGATGAGGATCTGAAGAACTCTCCCATCGCTTTCCCGGATCTGACACAGTATAACAACCTGGAGACCTTCCTGTACCTCGGTGAGGACGGCGAAGAGCTTTTCAACAAATACTGGAAAGAAGTTATGTCCAATTAATTCTATATAAAGCAAAGCAAAAGCCCTCAGGCTGAAGAAACAGCCTGAGGGCTTTTGCTCTTCCCATATTTCAGGAATTCTGTTCACATCCGCAGGTCTCACATTTCCCGTCATTTCTTCTGGAAAATGCCGGATCATCCACCGGTGTAAAATTCGGGAAATCCGGCCTTAACGGTCTGCAGTCTCTGTCTCCACAGCGTCCCTCATCTTCCGGACGGCGGGCGCCGCAGGCATTCGAGCTGCCACAGCAATTGTTGTTGCCACAGGAATTTCCACCACAAAATAGTAATAATAACAGAATGATACAGTTCATAGGATCCTCTACTTACCACTGTTTATTTACTATTCTATTCTGCTTTTTCCAGTTGGTGCCAGTCCATACACCGTTTATGCTGTACCAGTTCCTCTTTGATAAATTGAAAGGTTTTCTCTTCGCCCTGTTCTGCCAGCATTTCCAGCACATACAGAAGCTTTGCCTTTGTCTTAGGATGGATAGGTGCCTTATCTGTGCCCCGATAATAGTAATCTAACGGTGATCTGTCCGTGTATTTGTCTCCCATGTAGACCTTGCTGGCGGCGATCCGGTCCATGATCATCTCCGCGATATAACGATCCGGCATGGGTACCGGTGCCATTCCTCCCGGCAATGCCTGCATACTGTAATCGATCCAGTATTCGTAATGATGCTTGTTCCTGCCCTTGTGGTGCAGCCAGGCACTGGAATAACCGATATCCTCTCTCTCCGCGTTGTTGGGGCTGCGGTCACCCTGGTAATACTTTGCTCCTACCCAGAACTCTGTGGGGCTGTATTTCGACATATCGTGTAACAGTCCCTGTTTATACAGACCTACCTTAAAGCAGCCCTTTGCCACCAGAACCTTATGGTGTGTGATCGTTTTAAAATGTTTCCAGATATTCATTTCGTTCTATCATCTTTCTTCAGAAGCTTCCGATTTCTTTTTCCGGCTCTTACCGGTACTTTTTCCCTTATCCTGTGATATTCCCATCACGCCTTCGTAGACGGCAATGCTCCTGGGGGCTATGGTTCTCGTCTGATCAGCCATCTGTTCTTCTCTATCCTGCGCTGTCAGGATGTTCCCTGCTTCTTCCGTCGCTAAAACCAATTTCCATTCCATACCCTTCGGAAGCTTGGGAAATGCCAGCTTCTGAGGTTCCCAATGCATATTCATGGCAACATAGAGAAAAGAATCATCTGCACCTGCCTTGGTCTTTGCATATTTTCCACAATACATCATGCCCACGTGTCTGTTATAACTCTCTGTCTGAGGTCTCCATGCATTTTGTCCGTGGTAGGACAGATCCGGATAACCACAGGATAACGTATCCAGGATCCGAAGCTCTTCCTCCGGATGCAGGATCGGATGTGCCTTACGGAAAGCGATCATCTGTTTCCAGAAAGCCAGCAGTCCGGCATTTTTCTCCTTATCCTGCCAGTTCAGCCAGGTAATTTTATTATCCTGACAGTAGGGATTGTTATTTCCCTGTTGGGAATTACCGAATTCGTCTCCCATGAAGATCAGCGGCGTGGACTGGGTCAATAACAGCATACAAAATGCATTCTGTAACTGTTTTTGCCGGAGCGCCAGCACTTTTTTGCGTCGGGAGGTACCTTCCTCACCACAGTTCCAGCTGCAGTTATAATCGTTACCATCCCGATTGCCCTCGCCGTTGGCTTCGTTATGCTTATGGTCATAAGACACCATATCCATCAGGGTAAATCCGTAATAATTGGACAGATAATGGATCCGTCCCATATTGGCAGGAATATGGCGCATCTCATACAAGACGCCCGAAAGCATGTTATCATCGCCTTTTAAAAATCTGCGCATGGTGTACAGATAATCGTCCCGGTATTCCGCAAGATTCCGATACTCCGGCTTCTGTGCCGGATCATAGAGCTTCGCTGCATCAAAATCGTAATACCACAGTTTGGTATCTCGCAGTGCAGGGTCTCCTGCCAATGCCTGTGCCGGTACCTCTCCCATCAGATGGAACCCATCCACATGATAACTTAATACCCAGAACCGTAAAATATTCCCGATCTCTGTCACATCCATCCCTTTGGGGAAATAAAACTGTAAGATCACTTCCATCCTGCGCTTATGGAATTCCTTCACCAGTTGTCTGAATTCCGTCGCCGCATCTTCTCCTGCCGCATAGGCGGCTTTCGGTGCATAATAAAAGCCCTCCCGGTAGCCCCAGTAGTTCAGTACAAGATAACCGGGGAGTTCTCCGCAATTTTCTCCTGCTGTGGCTGCCATGTCTGCGGATGTCTTCGGGATCACCTCTTCCGGAGTCTCATCAAATTCATAAACAGGCTGTAATTCCACCGTCGTGATGCCGATTTCCTGCAGATAATCCAGTTTCTCCGCAATTCCCGCAAAGGTGCCTCTGTGTGCCACCTTGGAGGAAGCATGCATGGTAAAGCCACGGACATGCATGCAATAACATACGCTCTCCCGATAGGAAAGCATCGGATGTTCATCCTGCTCCCAGTCGAAATTCTCTCCGGGAAATACCGCAATGCGATTGCCATTTTTTCGTATTTTTCCGTAAGCAGGCTTACTTAAGAAACCCCGTGCATGCAGATCCGGCACGATCCGTTCCTCTTCATAGAACTGATATCCGATCTGTTTAGGATCCAGTTCCAGGTATTTGCAGTAGACATTTCCCATCCGCTCTTCTCGGCAGAATGGGATTTTGTGTAATTTTTTACCGCTCTCTCTGTCATATAGGATAATGCCGCAATCCTTTTTCCCGGACGCGTAGGCGAAGCGGATTGCTCCGTCCTCCGGATGTGCTCCCAGCGGATACGGCTTTATTGCATGCTTTTTTTCTGTCATTGCTACGCTCCATCTTCTGGTTGATTTGTCTTTTCTCACTATTTTATTATAGTCGGTAAGCTTAAGAAAAACAAGCATTGCAAGAATATCCGTAAACGGTTATAATAAGGGAACAAAATACTGTTACACCCAAAAAACATCACAGGAGGATTCCCATGGGTAAAAAAGAAAGTTATGAAGATGAAGAGATGACCGTTGAGCTGGAACTGGAAGATGGCACTGTCGTAAACTGTGCGATCATCACCATTCTCACTGTGGAGGCTAAGGATTATATCGTGCTTCTGCCTCTGGATGAAGACGGCGAAAACGAAGACGGAGAAGTATGGTTCTACGGATATGCCGAGAATCCGGATGACCCGAATGAAGAGCCTGTTCTCGAATACATTGAAGATGATGATGTCTACGAAAGAGTTGCCGATGCTTTTGATGAGTATCTGGACAGTTGTGAATTCGATGAGATCATCGACGATAACGATTCAGAGGAATAAGGAATCTGGATGGGAACCTGGGACGCTCTGCTGTACCTGTAAGGCAGAGAAGTTCCAGGTCTTTTTTTGCTCTGGTCATTGCCACATAGAAGATCCGTCGCTCTTCTTCAAGATGTTCCGTATCCTGTACATTGCCATGAGGAAATGTCTTCTCATTACAGTCCGGGATCCACACATGATCGAATTCCAGTCCTTTGGATGCATGCACGGTAAGTAAGCGGATCTGGCAATCTGCGCTTTCTTCCCTGCCCTTCTTAGGATGATGCTCATTTTCCTTTTGCAGCTGTTCTCTGTAAACTTCCTGTGCCTCCTGCCATTCCCGCAGCGTTTTATACTGCCCTGCTTCCTCCGTGATAAAATCTAAAATTTCCATCCATTCTTCCGTCTGTTCCATCCTCTGTCTCTGTTGCAGATAATTCTCGTATCCACAGGCTTTTCGAAGGAACCATACTGCCAGCTTCAGATCTGTATTTTTCACGAATTCCATCTGTCTCCTTAATAGTCGTACGGCATCGTAAGCACTTCGCAGATAGCCAGCCCCCGTTTGATTCATCAGATCCGCATAATATTGTTCCAGTGCCTGCAGGGATACCTCACCTCCAAATGCCTCTCGCGAAATACTCCGAAACGGCTTATTGACCACTCGCAGATAATCTGCTCTCGCCGCCGTCCCCTGCGCTATCCGAAGATATGCAAGAATATCCTGTACAATAAAATGGTCATAAATATTTTTCCCATGTTCTTTTATGGAAAACGAAATTCCTTCCCTGGTCAGACCGGCTGCCACGCTCTGCATTGCCAGGTTGGTACGAAACAAGATCCCATAAGTCTCTCCCTCTGTCCGATCCTTTAATTGTCGCATCAGAAACTGCAGTTGTTCCTTAGCTCCGCTAAACTCCCGTATTCTAACGTGATAATTCTTTTTATCCATCTTGCCCAAGTGCCGCCTGTTGGCTTCACAAGGTTCCAGATTCTTTGGGAATCGATCTCTGTTCTCCTCTATCACTGCCAGGGATGCTTCCACAATATCCTGATGGCTGCGGTAGTTCGTCGAAAGTATGATCTGTTTTGCCCCGAATTCCTGTACAAACTGCTTCATGCAGGCAGGTTTGGCCCCACGGAACCCGTAAATCGCCTGATCATCATCTCCTACTGCAAATACATTTTTATGCTTCTGGGCCAGTAGCCGCACAATGCAATACTGTCTGTAATTAATATCCTGAAATTCATCAATTAAAATATAAGAAAAAAGATTCTGCCAATAGGCCCGCAATGCGTCATCTTTTTGCAGAAGTTCCTCACATTCCTTCAGCATATCGTCAAAATCCAGTCCCCGGATTCTTTTTCTCGCTTCCTCATATCCTGAATAAACCTGTGTGAAATCATTCTTCCATTCTTCCGGAAGTCTGTCCATGCTGCTTTGCAGATCGCCGGTATTTTTATAATAACCGATTGCTGCAAGAAGGTTTTTCGCCAGCTCCGGCAAGTCTGTGGCGGACAATGAGTTGTGATCTTTTATTTTTTTCAGAACCGGATAAATCAGTTCCTTTTTTTGTTTTTCATTTAAAATATTACCTGGTGAAACTCTGCCCGATCTGAGCAGTATCTGATAAAAACAAGAATGAAATGTTCCAAAGTTGACGGTGGTATGTTGTGGAGAAATCTGTAAAAAACGCTGTCTCATGGAGACCGCCGCTTCTCTGGTAAAAGTGATTACCAAAAGCTTCTGTGGCGGGATCTGTTTCTCATGGATCAGATAGAGGATTCTCTGTGTAATGGTAAATGTCTTGCCGGAGCCCGGGCCCGCCAGTACCAAAAGCGGACCCTCTCCGAACGTCACAGCCTCCCGCTGGGAGGGATTATAATTTGTAAGATCAGACATTTGCCTGTAATAATTCGATTCCTTTGCGGATTCTTGCAAGAGATTCCTCCTTGCCCAGGACTTCCATGATCTCCGTAGCACCGGCAGGTGTCATCTGCTTGCCGGATACAGCGGTACGAATCGGCCACATCACATAACCGTTCTTGCAGCCCTTTTCCTCCACATATTTTACAAGAGTCTGATACAGCCCGTCATTGCTGTAATCCTCCTGCGCCTCCAGGATCGGAAGCAGGTCTTTTAATACCTCCAGAGAACTTTCTGCGGTAGTCTTCATCTTCTTATGTGTGTACATTGCCACATCGTACTCCGGAAGCTCCTCGAAGAAATCTACCAGTCCGGCGATATCCGGGAATACTTCAATCCGGGTCTTTACCATGGCTGCGATCTTCTTAAGATCTAAGGGTTTACTGATTGCTTTCTTCAGATAAGGTTCTGCCATCTCGTAGAATTTATCGAAGTCCATAGCCTTCAGGTACTCGCCGTTCATCCAGCGCAGCTTTACAATATCGAAGACTGCGGGAGACTTGCTGATACGATGATAGTCAAACTCCTTGATCAGTTCGTCCAGAGAAAAGATCTCACGATTATCCTCCGGGCTCCATCCCAGCAATGCCACATAGTTGACAATTGCCTCGGTAATGAATCCCTGATCGATCAGATCCTCGAAGGAAGCATGTCCACTTCTCTTAGACAACTTCTTGTGGTTCTCATCGGTGATCAGGGGCAGATGGATATATACCGGCACCTGCCAGCCGAAAGCATCATACAGACGCACATACTTCGGGGAGGAGGACAGATATTCGTTGCCTCGTACCACATGCGTGATATTCATGGTATGGTCATCTACTACGTTGGCAAAATTGTAAGTAGGATAGCCGTCGGATTTGATCAGGATCATATCATCCAGCTGGGAATTATCTACGGTAATGTCTCCGTATAACTCATCATGGAATGTTGTAGTTCCTTCCTTGGGGTTGTTCTGACGGATGACAAAAGGCTTGCCAGCAGCGAGATTTGCCTCGATTTCCTCCTTGGACAGAGACAGACAGTGCTTGTCGTATACGGTGATCTCCTTACCGTCCACCACCTCGGTCTTCAGGGAAGCCAGTCTCTCCTTATCACAGAAGCAATAGTATGCCTCGCCCTTATCGATCAGCTCCTTGGCATATTTCATATAGATACCGGTCTTCATACGCTCACTCTGTACGTAAGGACCGTAGCCGCCGTCCTTATCGGGTCCCTCATCATGTACCAGTCCGGTCTTCTCCAGGGTACGATAGATGATCTCGGTAGCGCCTTCCACATAGCGCTCCTGGTCGGTATCCTCGATACGGAGCATGAAATCTCCGCCGGCATGCTTTGCAATCAAAAATTCATATAATGCGGACCGCAGATTACCTACATGCATTTTACCGGTAGGGCTGGGTGCGTATCTTGTTCTGATCTTTGTCATTTTCTCCTCATTTCCGCAGGGAATCCATCCGTATCCGGGCTTCTGTCTTCCGGCATACGCTTTCCTGCTTATATATTCCTGTCCACCATCTCCAGGGCAGACCACTTTCTTATTCTACCGCCTTTTTTCAAAAACTGCAACAGTTATGACAAGGATTTCGGATGGGGAAGGTTCCATCTGTAATGTGCTGCCAGGAAGCGGATCGCCATGACAATGAAAGCTCCGATGAATACCGCCGGCAGTCTTCCCCATTCTCTGTATATCCACACGCAGCCCAGTGCTCCCATAAGGGATGCACTGGCATAAATATGCTTTACGAAGATGTAAGGTTCCTCCCCTGCCATCATGTCACGCATCAGACCGCCGCCTACACCGGTAAGCATTCCTATAAACACCAGCAGGAAGGAATTATCAGGATATCCATTATCAATTCCCGACATCACACCCAGGGATGTAAAGATTCCCAGGCCTACGGAATCCATGATCAGCATGGCCTTGTCATAAAAAGTTCCCAGTCTGCCACTTAAAAGATCATGTTTTATATACAGCAGTATAAAAATCGCCAGTGACGTAATCACTGATACCACAACATACACCGGCTTTTCCAGTGCCGAAGGCAATTTCCCCAGGATCACATCCCTGGTCATACCTCCTCCCACTGCCGTCACTACGCCCAACACGCAGATACCGAAAATATCCATTCGTTTTCGAATCCCCACCATGGCGCCTGACGCGGTGAAAGCGATGGTTCCTAAAATTTCCATAAAAAAAATAATACCGTCCTGAATGTTCATAATCTATTTCTCCTAAGAGTTCTCCACGATATTTTATAGTATCTTTCTTAAAATAACAATAGCTAATTTACCGACAGTAAAAAGGAACCATCACGCTTTTTGTGATGATTCCCTTTCCCGACAAAATTTCTGTCCTGTGTTTATTCTTTTTCCAGTTCCACCATTTCCTGATCCACACTTTCATCAGGTACTTTCTTCTCTGCTTCGTTCTTGAACTTGTCCACGGCTCTGGCTGCTACGGGGATAGCAATGTTGGTGCCGGCTCCGGCAATACAGCCTCCGGGACATGCCATACCCTCGATCAGACAGCCGTTCATCTTACCGGCCTTGGCAAGGAGCAGGGCTTTCTTACATTCTGCCAGGCTCTCCGCATGCTGAATGTTCACCGGTGTTCCCGGATAATACTGTTCGATACACTCCTTGATAGCATTGGCAACGCCGCCTGCCACGCCGTAACCTCTTCCGGCTGCGGTAGCATCCTTCATCTCATCCATGGCCTTGATCTCATCCAACAGGATTCCCTTAGCTTCGAACATACCGGTCAGTTCCTCAAAAGTGATAACAAAGTCTACATCGGAACGAACGGTACGTCTGCTGGCTTCCAGCTTTTTGGAAGCGCAGGGGCCAATGAATACTACGGATGCATCCGGATGTTCCTGTTTGATCAGCCGGGCCGTTGCAACCATAGGGGTTAATTCATTACTGATCTTATCAATGGTCTCAGGGAACAGATTCTTCGCCATTACAGACCAGGAAGGACAACAGGAGGTCAGGGCAAACTGCTGCTTACCGGTAGCAACCTCCTTCACGTAGTGCTCCGCTTCCGCCATACATCCCATGTCAGCGCCCAGCGCTGTCTCATAGACATCCGCAAACCCCAATTCCTTCAACGCTGTCTTGAACATCTCAGGTGTCACCTTCGGACCGAACTGTCCGGCAAATGCAGGTGCTACCTGGGCAATGATCTTCCGGCCGGACTGCATGGCACGAATCAACTGGAAGATCTGAGACTTGTCAGCAATCGCTCCAAAAGGACAGCTTACCATACACTGACCGCAGGATACACATTTCTCATTGTCGATCACGGCTCTTCCCACATGGTCAGATGTAATAGCTCCAATACCGCAGGCAGCCTTACAGGGACGCTCTTTGTGACAAATCGCATCATAAGGGCAGATTTCACGACACTTTCCGCACTTGATGCATTTTTCCTGATCAATAACAGACTTGCCGTTTTTCATAGAAATCGCACCCTTGGGACAAACACTCTGGCAGGGATGTGCCAGGCACCCCATGCAGGAGCTGGTCACCTCATAACGGTTCTCCGGGCAGGCATTACAAGCCGACGGAATGACCTGCATCAGAGGGGGCTCGTAATATTTTTCATCAATATTACTCTCTTCCAGTCCCTGTGTCAGATGTCCGGGATGCTCACGGTTCTCCGGGCGTAAGCTCATACCCATGGCCAGACGGATGCGCTCACGGATGATCGCTCTGTCACGATAGACGCTCTCCCAGAGCTCCGACTCTTCATAGTCTACGATCTTATAAGGCAGCGCCTCCATATCATCTTTCAGATTCGTGGAATTGTAAGCCAGATTAGCCACTTCCTTAAATACTCTTCTTCTCCGCTGTCTTACCGGAGTATCGATCCCTCTCATGCTGCTCATATCACATTACCGCCTTTTGATATTTTTTTAACACACTAACCATATTAAACCATACCGGCTCCGTAAAAGCAAGAAAAATATCAATAAAAAAATATCTATATTGTGCTCATTCAGCACAATATAGATATCTTTTTCATTAAATAGTACCAACCTTATGTATGGACAATCACTTAAATATCTATTCAAAATAATTGTCTTTTTCCATCTCATCTACTATGGAGCCGCCTATCATTTCAACCACATCTATGCCCCCTTTTATAAAATCATATCAATTTTTTTTGCCTGTTCAATCATTTCCGCAGAGAGTGAACATTTATTGCAGAAATTGACAACAAATCTCCTCCTTGAATCACCTTCTAATTAATAGGACTCAATAATATCCCTTTGATTACCTAATGTTTTTCTTCATAAAGGTATAATAATAGAAAAGTAAAATTGATCTTCATCATTTTGAATTACATATTCCCCATTATATTTTTCCACAATTCTTATAATGTTTTTTATTCCTACACCATGCTCATCCTGATTTATCATTTTAGTAGTAGCGATTTCATTATTATGATATATAATCATTTGATTACATGTATTTTTTACTGATAAAATTATCATCTGTTCTTCCATCATAAACTTGAACTTAATTACTTTTTTACCAATGCAATTTTCGCAGGCTTCAATTGCATTGTTTAACAGATTAGCCAAAATCACAACCAAATCTTCATCTTCCATTTTTATGTTAGATAAATCATTAACTTTAAAGACAAAGACTATATGCTTGTTAATAGCTTCTTCATATTTTGTATTTAAAATTGCATTTACTACTACTTGATTCGTGTTTATTGCATTTCGCTCTTTGAAAAAGCCCTTACTGATTTTACTAACATAATCTACTGCCCGATCATATTCTTTGTCTTTGAGCAACGCTTCTATACACAATATTTGATTTTTAAATTCGTGCGATTTTCTTTTTTGTATGTCAAAGTTTTCCGAAACAGATCGATACATCTGAATCTGATTTTTAACCTGCAATTCAAGCATTTCCTTTTCATGCAGCTTTGCATCCCGAATGACTATATCATTAATTAAATAATATACAAATACATTCATTACCACCATTCCAAACGAAATAGAATATAAAGCATTTGCTTGCATTTCATTTTCAGTATATTGAAATTCCATTAGTAATGTAATTATTGTAATAATAGTAAATACAGGAAAAAAAAGGAACTTTGTCCATTCGGCGTCTGTCAGTACTTCTGTTGACTTTTTGCCAAATTGTTTTTTTATTAGTATGATGCAAAGAAAAGAAATAACTTTACTAAAAATAATAATTAAATTCCCCTCAAGTGCATATTCTTGAGTTACTATTCCCTCTCTGGATACGATTGCACTATTTCCTGCATAAACTAAATAATCCACTAACATCAATAATCCTTGATATAATATTGCAAACACCGCAGACTTTACTAAGCTTATTTCAAAATAGAATCGCATGATAATAGCAGTTGACATTATTGCACATAGTTGCTTAAGGACAATCCATTTTGATAATGTAAACCCGCATATATAATAAATTGCAATCAACAAAACTAATAATATTGTTCTTTTATACTTTCTATTTTCCCCAGAGCTATCGCAAAAACTTTCAAAAAATATTTTGCAGCAAATAACTTCAAATGCAATTATTGCTAAACTAAAAAAATATGTAAACATAAATTACACTTCTCCTTTATATGCAATAAATGCACTTTTAACATCCTTATACCTTGCTCTTGGTACAACAAGTTTCTGATTGTTATTCAGTATTACACTATAGCCTGTAATACTCTTTATATGTTTTAGATTTACCAGAAAACTCTGATGAATCCTTATAAATTTATATTCCATCATTTCCCTTTCCATATCATTTAATGTTGCATACAATGTATATATCAAAACCTTATCTTCCATAATATGAAACTCAAGTTTATGCAATCTGCTTTCTATATATAGTATCCTATCAACCTGTACATTTTTTTCACATTCGTTAAATTTAAAATACTTTTTTAATACAATGTAATTCATTTTATGTAAAATTGTGTCCATACACTCATATATAGACTCATCAAAATTAATAGTATTCTTCAATAAATATCTTGTCGCATCTACCTTATAACCTTCTAATGAATAATTTACGTAAGCAGTTACAAATACAATATATATATCCATACTATACTCTCTAATTTTGTGTGCAGTCATAATTCCATCCATCTCATCCATATTAATGTCGAGAAAAATAATATTATAGCCAAGTAAATCTGTCCCCAAGCCAAGTAATTCTTTCCCCGAATTAAACATATCAATTTCGGATGAAATATCCTTTTCGGATAAATATTTTAATACATATTTTTTAATATTTTCTCTAAACAACTTTTCATCATCACATATTGCTATTCGTAACATAATTTCCCCTTTCCCTTACTTTTTTACTATATGGGTGGCAATATCGTCTGTTTTTCGTTTATGCTGCAATAATTATTTTGAAAACAAATAAGAAATTCTTTAGAATAAGACTATCTATACTTTCCAATTATTTGATATAAGTCAGAATAGCAAGCTTGATATATCATTTTTGCACTCTGTAATGTCATATTAGTACGACTGAAATTCAAAATCAATAGCTTGGAAGAACTCAAATATTTATCACAGGAAGTTGAAAATTATATTATATTAATTTTTGATAATAAAATGAAGGCTGAAAACCATAGATATGTTTTCAGTCTTCATTATTATCTGCTTATATTCATTTTTGAATAATCCACTGATCGTTTGCGGGATCATACAAAAAAATAGTCTTTCCATCCATCGTTATTGCATAGTTATTAATCAGTCTGCTTCCAACCTCCTCAACATTTTCTTTATATCTTACTTCGAATCTATACACTTCATTATTATCAATTTCACCAACAACCGGATCGGTTGGTTCAAGACTATACTCTTCTTCCCATTGATTAGCACTTTTCAAGTACTCTTGCAAAATTCTTTCGGCGTCCATCATAGAGGTCGTTGGCAAATCATTTTTCCCACACTTTATGCATATACTAAAAATAACTATTACAATAATTCCAATGCTGATCAGCAAATATTTTTTAGACATTTTTGTCTCCTGTCATTATTACTAACTATAACGGAAAATTCGATAACATTTTTCCATTATAAATTTCTAAAAATAGAACATTGGCTGAATGAGTGCTTTCCTCTGCATAAATAAACTCTGCAACACATCCGCCTACTCATGACTTTTTGCAAAACACTTTAATATTTATATATCTCTTTATCTAAATAGTAATATTTTTTTTCATTACAAACAATATCTTTTGCAGAAAGTAACTGTTTTTTGCAGAAAATGATCAACTATATCCGTTCAAGTCTCAGTTTCGTCCAGAATAAAATAGGCATGTATCAATTCTACGGTTCTCCAAAGGAGATTTGCCTGTAAAATAAAAACAGGACCCTCCGTATTTTACGGAAGATCCTGTCTGTAGGATCCTGTATTTATTTGCTCATAACGACTCTCTTGAAGTTCTTCTTACCTCTGCGGACTACCAGACCCTCTCCGTCAAACTGCTCGGGAGCGTAAGCGGTCTTCACATCTGTAACCTTTTCATCCGCTACGACAACACCGCCCTGTTCTACGGCACGTCTTGCTTCACTGCGGGATGCGGACAGTCCGGATTTCACCAGAACACCGAGAATATCAATCTTACCATCGGTAAAGTCTGCCTCCGCAAGCTCACTGGTGGGCATTTCTGCGGCATTGCCACCGGTAAACAGTGCTCTTGCGCTCTCCTGTGCCTTCTTAGCCTCTTCCTCGCCGTGTACCAGATTGGTCAGTTCGTATGCCAGAATTTCCTTCGCCTGATTTAACTGGCTGCCTTCCCATTTGTCCATCTCATCGATCTGCTCCAGAGGCAGGAAGGTCAGCATACGCAGGCACTTCAGGACATCAGCGTCTGATACATTTCTCCAGTACTGGTAGAACTCGAAAGGAGTAGTCTTGTTGGGATCCAGCCATACGGCACCCTTCTGGGTCTTACCCATCTTCTTACCCTCGGAATTTAACAGCAGGGTGATGGTCATAGCATAAGCATCCTTGCCCAGCTTTCTGCGGATCAGCTCGGTGCCTCCTAACATATTGCTCCACTGATCATCACCACCAAACTGCATGTTACAGCCGTATTTCTGGTATAAGGTCAGGAAGTCAAAGCTCTGCATGATCATGTAGTTGAACTCTAAGAAGCTTAAACCCTTCTCCATTCTCTGCTTGTAGCACTCTGCGGTCAGCATACGGTTAACGCTGAAGTGTGCTCCCACATCTCTTAACAGTTCCACATAGTTCAGATTCAGCAGCCAGTCCGCATTATTAACCATCAGTGCCTTACCGTCGCCAAAATCAATAAAACGGCTCATCTGCTTCTTGAAGCAGTCTACGTTATGCTGAATGGTCTCCTTGGTCATCATGGTACGCATATCGCTTCTGCCGGAGGGATCACCGATCATTGCAGTTCCTCCACCGATCAGAGCGATGGGCTTGTTGCCTGCCATCTGCATTCTCTTCATCAGACACAGTGCCATGAAATGTCCCACGTGAAGACTGTCTGCAGTAGGATCAAAACCAATGTAGAAGGTAGCCTTTCCATTATTGATCAGTTCCTTGATCTCCTCTTCATCTGTCAGCTGTGCCAGCAGTCCTCTGGCTTTTAATTCATCAAATACTGTCATTTTCTCTTCTCCTTTTTGGGTTCTTTTACTCTGTATACCTTTTTGCATTTTTCGGGAATCGGCTCCAAAGGCACTAAAAAAGCCCGCCCCTTTTCAAAAGGACGAGCTTGATCACTCGTGTTACCACCTAATGTTCCCGCCAGACTCACATCTGACAGCTCAGTAAGTATCTATCAATACTTCGGCCGATATCGGGGCCTGCCGTCCTGATCTACTCGTTCGGGATCCTCTGATAAAAATCTTCTGATCCTTCTCTTTCCACCGGCTGCTCCGGGATGTATTCCTGCTCTGCTTCTGTGCGCCTCTCACCTGCCGGCTACTCTCTGTCAGAAGTGGAGGAACAGTACTTCTTCCCTTCATTGCATTCTTCTTATCATATGTTTGCGCTAAACATGAGCTTATTATAGCCAGTTTGCGTTTTTCTGTCAACACCAAAAATTGATCTATTCTCACGATGTTGTATGTAAAATTTATTTAGACAGAGGGTCATGCCGATCAGCTGCAGGAGAATTTACATACAAGTGTATACCAACAGTAAAAAAGCAGATAAAGAAAGGAAGAAAAAAAAATGAGTGAAATTGTAAAAATCGTTGGTATCAAGAAAACATTAAAAAAAGACACAACAGATGTGTTTTACTGGAACATCTTTTATGAGCAGGCATTTTCTGAATACGATACAGAAAGCGCTGTGGAGATCTACGGCAAACAGACCGGTATGGAATTTGCCCGTGAAGATTTTGGTATTCATGTAGGTGATGAGGTAGAGTTTCTCTATTCCAAGGGATTACAGGGTAAAGCAGTTTTAACCGGTGTTAAGGTTGTTAAGGCTGCACCTGCTTCCAAGGTCAAGTCAGATGATGGAGATTTTCCACCATTCAAATAAGGTAATGGCATTAATTGTTCATTATAAATGCACTGTATGTGCAGGGGAGACCCGGTCTCCCCATTCTCCTAGTATTTAATTAGCTGATTATATAAAAATTGCATATTTGTGAGAGTCGCAATCTAACAGATAATGCGGAAAGGACGGTATGGCTTATGTTAACTCCTATGGTAGCTGCTGCGGAAGCGGTAATCGATGTTTCCCTTGTAACTGAATTGATTAACCTGGTTAAGTCCGTATGTGGATTGTTCACCATTTTCCCGCTTAACGTATTTCTGATTGCATCCCTGGTGTTTGTAGGTTTCAGAATCTTCAAATCCGCCAAGGGTGCTGCGAAGTAAGGTTCGTGTAGGGTTTTTACCAGGTAGAGAAAATCTACCTGGTATTTTTTTACTCAAAAGAAAGTGAGGTTTTTTATGAAAACAGAATCTTTAGAAAAGATTAGAAAAATTATTGAAATTCTTTTCGTATTATTTATTTCGATCCTGATCATGTGGACTGTTATTGATGTTCTTCCAGTTCATGCGGAGGAAGCAAATAGTTTTGTTCTTAAAACTTTTACAGGGGATTATACTTATTCGTATTCAAATACAAATACTTCTTCTAACAATTATCGTGAATGTTTTACTGGTTATCTTCATTTGACTGATAAAAATTTTTATGCTTTTGTATATGATACTGAAACAAATGCGTCTTTTGGCATGTTCAGACTTTTTTATTATGATTCAGGTAGTGGAAAAGTTAAAGTGTACGTAAGCACTAAAAAATCTACTTATAACTTTCCTGCTGGTTTTATAGGTGATTCCGCTTATTTTGATATTCATTATATTGACCAGGAAAAAAATAAGGGTTGGAGTACTACTGATATTTGTGCCTTTTATGTTCATCCTATAAATACGGATCCTGTTTTTTCGTCTGATCTCATGATATTTAATTCTGAATCTTCTATGCTTTCGTATTGTCAGTCTGGTGATATTTCTGGTCTTATTAACGGTGGGTCTATTGATAACCCAGACTTTGAAGATACGGCTTATGCTTTTACCGGTTTCACGGCAAACAATAAAATGACAGCTAGCTGGACTGGAACAACGGAGCGAAGCTATCTTAAGGATCAGGAAGTTGAGGAGTATGTACGGGTAAATTATTACTTTGCGGATAAGGAAGCGCAGGACACGATAAAGCAGGCGGATGCATACCCGGATGAATTTGCTACTGCAGATAAAACGTTGACGATTGATGTGTCAGGTCTAAAGCCTGATGATGAAAATTGGTTTCTGCGGTACATAAGAATTACACCATGTTATAGGCAAGCCGGGTTAGGTGCGTGGGGTGATTTTTACCACGGTGAACCTTCGTATGTTTACTTTAGCCAGGACGGTAGTATTGATAGAATTGATGCTCCTTATATAAAAGGTGAACTTTCATCTGATATGGAAAGACCTGTAATAGTACTTCATGAAGCTGCTAACGGTAATCCTACGGAATCTGATTATTCTTATTTTGAATTTAATAATGCTCAGAGTGATTATTTTTTTGAAATGAAAGGTAGATGGTATACCACTAATGATTTTGATTTATACCGTGATAAATTAGTTTGGAAATATAAGTATTCTACTTTATTAAAAAATAATCTTTCCACGTGGGTTTCTGTTTCAGATAATCGTTCTTCTGTTGGAAGATTTCAGTTTGATGTTTTGGGTAAATCGTCCTGGGATAATTTGCTTTCATCGTATCCAGTTGATGATAGAAATTATATTGGTGGCTCTTATAATCTCTTTAATAAAATAACTGGGTATAGTGATGCTTTAGAAACTTTGAAGATGTTACTAAAACAGCCTTATTCTTTATTTAATGGATATGAGGTATATGTTAGGTATTTTCGCTATGATGAAAATGGCGGTATTCAGTATTCTAAATGGACACATTTTTATAATAATCTTGCTGATTCTGACGGCTCGTCAGGTTCCAGGCTTGATGATCTCGATAATATGTATTCTGAAAATCAGTCAGATAAAGGATTGACTGATGATGAATTATCTGATCTTGAAAATGGCGGAAATTCAAGAAATGATTTAGATGCTGTGCCGAAAAATAATTATGATTATTCCAGTTTGGAAAATGCCACCATGAATTTCTTTGACCTATTGAAAAATTTTGGTACTATGTTGGGTCAATTTCCATCCATGGTAGCTGCTGTGTTTGGTTTTTTACCGCCTTGGCTTATTGGTCTTATTGCTGTTGCTATTGGTGCTGTTATTGTTTGTAGGTTTATAGGTAGGTGATCACTTTGAAAGAATTAAAGCTTGTTATTGATTTTTGCATCCGTGTTCTCTCTATTGATCTTAATATAGACGGTTATCATTTTACTTTAGCTAATGTTATTATTTATGGTTTGGTTGGTTTTATAATTTTATACCTTCTTTTTAGAACTTTTCGCTAATTCCAGCCTTCCATTTCTTTTTTTAGTTCTTCTTCCGGTGTAATATGTTTTATTTCCGGCATGAGTTTAATATCTCTGTAAGCTTCTTTTATTGCATTTTTTGTGGCTGCCTTTACTGCAGTATAAATAAACAACCAGATTAGAATTAATATAATTAATCCTATAAAAAGTGCTGTCCCTAAAGATGCAAAGATAATATCGTTTACGCTCATTGTTTTCCCCTCCGTATGGTGTTTTTCTTTATCCTACCATATGCCGGGGCATCTATCAAGAAAGGTTGTTAAAATGAATGAATATGAAAATATCGAGACTGTTGAAACTGTTGAAAATGATGATCAGGGAACTTCCTTGGATGTTCCTGGAACTGATGATCCTATATTATCCGATAGCGTTAGTATTGAATCCGATATGGTACAAGATGCCGGATCTGTTACGGAAGAACCCCCTACTGAGTCCGTGGATCCAGGAGAACCCGGAACAAATGTCTATGTTATGGATAGTGATGGTAATTATATACCTTTTACTGTCGCTGTTTCGGAACCTGCGACGGAACAAGTACAAGTACAGAATTTATCTGCAGACGATCTTGAGCCTTATTTTTCGGCAATAAATTACAGACTGGACACTATTATATTTCTGCTGCTCTCTTTTTGGGTAATTAAGCGGATAAAAATTGCGGTTGCTAACATGACTGGTCGCAGCCTGGATGGCAGAAAGGATGTGTTAGACAAATGAGTCCATGCGCTAATTTTACCTGCAGGTTAAAAGGATCCTGCATCAATGAAGATAACCATTGTCATGATCTTATTGGTTGTCGTGTGATCCGCGCCGGGGATGATGTCCAACGGTGCAAAATGTGTTACCTGGTTAATAGTTGTCGTTATGCAAAGGAGATTATGAAGAATGGAAAACATAATTAATTATATCTGTAACGGATCGAATGAATTTACTCCGGCTGTGGTGGTCGGACTGATCGTGTTCTGTATGGTTCTCGAAAGCATCAGCTCCATAGCTGCTAACTGCTTAAAGGTTGGGCGGTGATCGTATGCTTGAATTGTTATTATTTATTATTGTTTTTGCCTGCATCATGTCGGTCTGTGTCCGTGTCATTGTAACGCATCCGATCAGTACCGTGTGGTATGGTGTGATTGATCTGTATAAGTATTTCCGCTATCACCGTTGGGATGAATGTGCTACCGGTACGATCTCCTGTTATGTAGGTCTGTTTGGTAAAGGTAAGACCTTATCTGCAGTGCATAAGGTTGTGTCTTTATATAAGCGGTACAATGATAGGCGGATTTTTGACTTTAACCGTAAAAAGTGGGTTACCCAGAAGATACATATTATCTCTAATGTTTCCCTGGCTATTCCCTATGAGGATTTTGTATCTATGGCGCAGATTGTGGCTGTTTCTGATCGTATGCGTGCTGTGGATGAAAAGAATGATACTTTGACCTGCACTATTGTGCTGGGTGATGAATTTTCGGTGCAGCTTAATTCCCGGAGTTTCAAGAGTAATATAGATCCTCTGTTTTTGAACACGCTTTTGACCTGCCGTCACCATCATATCAGTCTGATCTATACATCGCAAAGATTTAATCATGTGGATGCTCTGCTCCGTCAGGTGACTAGCTATGTCTATACCTGCAATAAGATATGGCGAATCATGGTACATGAACAGTATGATGCTTTTGACCTTGAAAATGCTTCTGACCCTACGCTGATCAAACCGAAAAGACGTTTCGGTTGGTTTATTAAGGATGCTGCTTTTAATGCTTATGATACTCTGGCATGTGTCGGTAATCTTACGAAGTCATGCAAGGAAGGTGACATGTTAACTGAAGAACAGATTCTTGATCTGCAGCGGAATAACCCGGTGAATATTGAAGGTATTGTTAATCCGTCACGTAAATTGAAGCGTGCCAGCAAAAAGCTGAGAAAGTAGGTATTTTATGGATGAATTTATATATTCTCTTTTATCTTATCGGGATTATATGCGTTTTGTAAAACCTTCCAGTTCTCCAAAAGAATACGGAATTTTTCTGTTTAATAGGCGGAAGAAACGCAATAGTAAAAAATCAAGAAAGTAGGTGTATTATGGCTGATAAAATAAAATGCTCTGAATGTGATTATTGTAAATTTTATCATTCCCGGTATGGTAATCGGAAAAGTTGTTTTTGTGAACATCCTGATCAGGAGTTTATCATGCAGTATTTTTCAGATCGTGATATCCGGTCTATGCCTGGTTTTATTGGTTATACCGGGTGGAATGATAGTATTGTTCCTTGTAAATATACTCCTCGTTGGTGTCCCAGGAAGAAAGGCGGTGTCTGATATGGCTCTTGCTATTGTTTTGGTTATCTGCGCTACTGTGATTGTTGTGACTTATATGTTATGCCGTGTCCGTGAAAGGGAACAGGACCTGGAGGACGTGTATGAAGATATTTCTTTGTTACGTGTTTCGGTGGATCGTTTTAATTCGATCGAGGAAGTCAATGCAAGCAATCTCTCTTGTTTGTCTGATCATTTAAAACACGTTGATGAGGAAATCGATGAAATACAGAATGAGTTGTGCAACCGTTTGTAGCTTGCAACGTGCACTTCACCCTTTACGGTAGGGGGCACCCGGTTAGCCTTGTGACCAGGGACAGCGCCCACAAGCGAAGCGGGGCGCGTCCTTGGGCGCAAAGGTCCCGCGGTGCCGGGTTCCTGCCGTCAAGGGCGTTGCCTAGGGTTAGTATTACCCCTAGGCAACTTTTGTATCGTGTATCAGAATGGCTGTAACCCTTTTATTTACTAGGCTTTCGCTGATACAATAGTGTGTATCAAACACTTGTATCAACATAACTTTTGTATCAATATGGAGAAGCACATGGAGAGCAAAAAAGATACTACTTGTCGTAAGTGGATGATTACAATTAATAATCCTCTGGATAAGGGGTTTTCACATGATAAAATAAAAGAGGTTCTAATTTCTATACGTGGTCTTGATTACTGGGCTATGTGTGATGAAATTGGCAACGAAAAACATACTTTACATACGCATATAGTTATACATCGTACTTCCCCTTTTAGGTTTAGTACTTTACAAAAGTTATTTCCTCCTGGGTCTCAATTAGATATGTTGCGGGGTACATTGCAACAAGCTCGTGACTATATCCGTAAAGAGGGAAAATATAAAGGTACTACGAAAGAAGAGACAAATCTTAAAAATACTTTTGAAGAATCTGGAATTGTTCCGGATGAACACCAGGGACAACGGAACGATCTTGTTGCCTTGTATGATATGATCAAGGACGGAAAGAGTAATTATGAGATCCTGGAAGATAATCCGAACTATATGATGCAGCTGGAAAAGGTCGAACGGTGCCGGGAAATACTCCGGTATGAACAATTTAAGAATATAGTTCGTGAAATGCATGTGGAATACTGGTTCGGTGATCCTGGAAGTGGTAAGACGTCAGGTGTATATAAGTTATATGGCGGATACGATAAAGTTTATCGCGTGACTGATAACCGGAACCCCTGGGATGGATATAAGGGGCAGGATGTTATATTATTTGATGATTTTCGTGCTTGCGATTTTGATATTAATATATTGCTTAAGTGGCTGGATATTTACCCCTTAGAACTGCCGTGTAGATATAATAATAAGCAAGCTTGTTTCACGCATATATATTTTACAAGTAACATTTCTTTCGACCAGCTTTACAGAACAGTGCAATCAGAGGATGCCAGTACCTGGAATGCTTTTTGTAGGCGGTTTAATCTGATCAAAGAGTTCCGGGACGGATCGCAGTTTGATTATAAGGGATATGATGACTTTTTGAAAAATAGATGGTTGCCACTTGATGATTCTGTGGATTGGTTCCGTAAGAATTATGGTGTAAAAGTTTAGAGGGGCTTGCGCCCCTCTTCTTATTTTTCCTTTTCGCTTTTTTGTGGGTAACTCAGACCCAGTATTGCCATCAGATTTCTGTATGCTTCTAGTTCTGTTTTTCCCTCTGCGTATTGCTGATTTAAAAATCTCTGCATTTCAATAGCTGTCATTTCTTCATCCATAACCTGCACCCCTTTCTTGGGGATATTATAGGTTTTTCCCTTTCTGTTTGTCAATATTACAATCTCCAGCTGATACATTGCTCTAAAAAATTAGGGTCACATAGTGCTATTATCGCGCCTATGGTTTCAGGTGCTTTGCTTATGTCTGTATATCCCTCACATATTTTATTGATTTTATTGAGTCTTTCTTGCATTATTTCACATCTGATTTCCAGTTCTTTTTTTGTCATGTTGGTCCTCTTTCTCCCCGTCCTGCCGATAGGTCAGCATTTATTTATATTTTTTCTACGTAGATATATTCCTGGTTTCCGTTGTCATCGGTGTAGATCCCGTCGTACATCTCCCATATTCTATTGGCTCCTGCTTCCGTGTAATTTTGGTTAAATAACTGTTTTCCGCTTTCTGTTACGATCCTATAATTTTCTTTTTTAGCTTTCTTCATTTTGTCACCTTTCCGGCTCCTGCGGAGCCTATCACGTTTTTGGGTTTCTGCTCTGGGTTGTTGGTTTTAGTTTTTCTTCCTGGGTCTTTCTGCTTCTATCATCTCCTTTTCTTATAAATTCGTTTTCGGTACATCTGTCTTGGGCGTCTGAATAATGGAAAATTTTTCTCCTGGGAAAAGTCAAGAAAACTATAAAAATCATTTTTCCGATTTTTATAGTTAGATAAAAATTCATTACTTTGAATTTTTACGGTTCTTTACTTGGACCAGGTGAAAAATTATTATTCAGACTGATGCACAAGACATATCGAAAATGAATTGAAAAGGAGATGTACTGGAAAGACCAGGAAGAAAAAAGCCCCTTGAGGGGTTTGGGGTGTTTAATTCTTTTCATTGGGAACGTAGTGACCTTTGAAAAGTTTCCTTTCGTATCCCGGCTGACTGGACTATCAGGATCAGATATATTTGTCAAGGTCAGCGCAGCTGTTTATTTTAACCTTGATAAATATATCTATGATCCTGATACCCTCGAAGTATGAAAGGGGGTTCAGTCATGAAATACCTGACGGAGAAAGACAGATACTTGATTGAAAAGTTACACCAGAAAAAGACACCGGTAACAAAGATCGCGGAGATGATCGGATGCAGCAGAGCTACTGTCTACAATGAAATTAAAAGAGGTACTTTTATTGCAAGGGGTAAGCTGTGGCAGAATGAAAAGCGCTATGGCTATGATGTTGGTCAACGGATTCATAAGGAAAATATGAGCCGTAGAGGTCGGAAAAGAAAATTATCTGCTGATGATCCTTTCCTGTCTGATGTAGCTGATATGATCTTGAATAAAAAATACAGTCCGGAAGCCGTGCTCTATTCTCTTCCTGATCGGAAGCTCTGTGTAAAGTCTTTGTATAATTATGTTCATGCAGGACTGATTGCCGGAGTTACCGTTTTGTCTCTTCCGTATGCAAAACCAAAGTATAATAAAAAATATAAAGGGAAGAAAAGAGAATTTGAACGTGGAAAGTCCATAGAAGAAAGACCAAAAGAAATATTGAAGCGTGAGGAATACGGTCACTGGGAAATGGATACTGTTTATTCTTCTAAAGATGATCTAACTTGTCTTTTGGTTCTATCAGAAAGAAAGACCAGGCAGGAACTTGTATTTCAGATCAAGGACAGAACTGCAAAATCTGTGATCAGGGCATTGGATCAGTACGAAAGAAAAATAGGTTCTCCGGCATTCCGGGAAAAGTTTAAGACTATTACCTGTGATAATGGTATGGAATTTGCGGATTGGCAGTCTATCGAAAGAAGCTGCAGAACCAAGAAGAATCGCACAACGGTCTACTTCTGCCATCCGTACTGCTCCGGGGAGCGTGGTACAAATGAAAACAGTAACCGTTTTATCAGACGGTGGATTCCAAAAGGTGATGATATTGGTCTGTATTCAAAGGCAGAGATACAAGCTATCCAGGATTGGATGAATCATTATCCCAGGAGACAGTTTGACGGTCTGTCTGCTTCCGATCTAGTAGGTTAACCAGGTATTTGATGAAAGGCAATGAAAACTTGCCTTTTGTTTTGATGCCCTTTTTCTTTTGTCCCCCGGGGAGATGGGCGGGGGACATATAGACTATCTTAGTAATCGTATTTTTGATTACTTAGATAGTCTTATGAGGGGGTAGGAATGGTACCAAAATCTGTACCAAAAATTTGACAGAAAAACAGATTATGCAAAAGCTGTTGTAAATCTGCACAATAAAAGAGTACTTTTAGCGCCTGATCGGGTTTCTAAAAGTACTCTTCTTTTGTGCATAATTAACAAAAATGAATATGTGTCTAAATATTACTTGCAATTCTCAGATCTATTCTCACGATTTATTCTTCAGGCCAGGGCAGGTGGGATACTTCCAGCTTCTTGTCACGAAGCATCAGTTCTTTTACGGCCTGATCCGCGGGCTTACCGTCAAAGAGCACTTCATTTACCTGCTCGATAATAGGCAGCTGAACGTCATATTTTTTTGACAGTTCCATGGCAGCTTTCGCAGAATACACGCCCTCTACCACCATCTGTACTTCCTTCATTGCTTCCTCGTAGGTCTTACCCTGCCCGATCAGGATACCGGCACGACGGTTACGGGAATGCATACTGGCGCAGGTCACGATCAGATCTCCGATACCGGTCAGACCACAGAAGGTCTCGAAATTACCACCCATGGCAGTACCAAGTCTGGCGATCTCGGTAATGCCTCTGGTGATCAGAGCTGCCTTCGTATTGTCTCCGTAGCCCAGTCCGTCGGCAATACCGGCAGCCAGCGCTACTACGTTTTTCAGGGCACCGCCCAGTTCAATGCCCAGTACATCCGGGCTGGTATAGACACGGAACACCTCGTTCATGAACAGATTCTGCACATATTCCGCACAGCTTTTACTCTTAGAACCCGCTACGATCGTCGTGGGGATACCACGGCTGACTTCCTCCGCGTGCGTCGGTCCGGACAGTACCGCTACCTGTGCCTGGGGGATCTCATCTTCGATGATCTGTGCCTGGGTCATCAGTGTATGCTCCTCGATTCCCTTGGAGACACTGACGATTCTCTGTCCCTTCGCCACCAGCGGGCTGATGCGGTGTGCCGTGCTTCTGGTGTAGGAGCTTGCCACTGCCATAACTAACAGATCCTTACCCCCGATCGCAGATTTATCATCCGTAGTAAAGATCATATCCTCCGGGAGCTTTACTCCCGGCAGCATCTTGTGTTCGTGCTTCTCCTGAAGCATCTGGATCTCTGCGGGAACTGCAGACCATACCGTCACCTCATGTCCGTTCTTATGTAATACCACTGACAGACCGATGCCCCAGCTTCCGCCGCCCAATATACATACTTTTGCCATAGCTTATTTATCCTCCCCGGATATTTCTGTCTGCGCTTCTGTTGCCTTTTTCTTGAACAGATAAGTCTTCCTCTCGTTCCCGTGAAGCAGACGGACAATGTTCTGTCTGTGCTTCCAATATGCCATAACCGTGAGAAATGCAGTAATTGCATACATCTCATACAGCTGTGACTGCGGCATGGCACCGAACAGTCCCATCTGTCCGCAGACTACCATTTGGATCATAAATCCGGCATATACCAGCAGTGATCCCAGAGACACGTAATGTGTGGTCAGAAAAGCTCCAAAAAACAGTACCACACCCATCACGATAAAATAGGGGTGGAAAGACAGGATCAGTCCTGCGGTGGCAGCGATACCCTTTCCGCCCTTAAATCCCATATAGAACGGAAAGTTGTGTCCGATAATGGCTCCTGCGCCGGTGTACAGGCACAGCAGATAAATATTCTCCGGATGTCCGGTACTGAATAAGGCTCTGGTGATACATACGGCGATGATACATTTTAAACAGTCTCCCGCAAACACGATCAGTCCCGCCTTCGTTCCCAATACTCTTAAGGCATTGGTGGTACCGGCATTGCCGCTTCCGTACTTACGGATATCGATTCCCTTTGTCTTGCCATAAAAAAATGCAGTCTGAAACAGTCCAAATACATAGCCGATGAGTAAACAGATAACACGTTCCATTATTGATCTTTTTCCTTTCGTTCTCTGATGATAAATCTGAGGGGAGTCCCCTTGAACCCAAAGGTCTCTCGGATCTGATTTTCAATATATCTGGTATAGGAGAAATGCATCAGCTCCTTATCGTTTACAAAGATCACGAAAGTAGGCGGTTTTACCGCTACCTGGGTAATATAGTACAGTCTCAGTCTCTTACCCTTATCAGAAGGGGGCTGCTGCATTGCCACAGCCTCTGCCATGATCTCATTGAGCACACCGGTAGCCACACGCATGGCGTGGTTCTCGCTGACAATATCGATGGTCTCGAACAGCTTGGGCAGTCTCTGACCCGTCTTCGCAGAGACAAACAGAAGCTCCGCATAAGGCATGAAGGATAAGGTATTGCGCACCTTTTCCGTAAATTTGTAAATGGTCTTGTCGTCTTTTTCGATGGCATCCCACTTATTCACTACAATGATCGTCGCTTTGCCTCTCTCATGTGCGATTCCGGCGATCTTCGCATCCTGCTCCGTAACGCCTTCTTCCGCATCGATCATCAGTACCACGACCTCCGCACGCTCCACGGCACTGACAGTACGGACGATCATGTAACGCTCCAGCTCTTCCTTGATCTTATTCTTACGACGGAGTCCCGCAGTATCAATGAAGACATATTCCTTGCCGTTATAAGTGATCTCGGTGTCCACCGCGTCTCTGGTAGTACCTGCGATATCGGATACGATCAGACGGTTCTCACCCAGCAGCTTGTTGATCAGGGAAGACTTACCTACGTTGGGCTTACCGACGATAGCCACACGGGTGCGGTCATCCTCCTCTTCCTCTGCCTGTTCCTTATCAAAATATTCGGTTACAGCTTCTAACATATCACCGATTCCCAGACGGTTCACCGCAGAGATCGGATGGGGATCGCCGATGCCCAGATTGTAGAATTCGTAAACATCCGCCATATACTTCTGGAAACTGTCCACCTTGTTGACTACCAGTACCACCGGCTTGTGGGAACGGCGCAGCATGTCCGCCACCTTGGAGTCAGCGTCCACCAGCCCCTGCTTCACATCTACCAGGAAAATGATCACATCCGCCGTCTCCATGGCGATCTCCGCCTGCTCTCTCATCTGGGACAGGATCACATCCTTGCTGTCCGGCTCGATACCGCCGGTGTCGATCAGGGTAAATGTCATATCCAGCCAATGGATATCCGCATAAATACGGTCTCTGGTAATACCGGGCGTATCTTTTACGATAGATATATTTTCGCCAGCCAATGCATTGAACAGGGTGGATTTACCTACATTTGGGCGTCCCACCACCGCAACGATGGGCTTGGATTTTCTCTTTGCCATAATTTCCTCCATTCTTACTTCTGATATCTTAGTTCTGCCCGGAACCTGCGATTCCAAGCAAAGCGTCCACAAGATCATATCCGCTTGATTTTACAATATTCACAGGAACTTGTAAAGCCCCCTCCACGTCTGCCAGCGTATAATCGTCCAGAAACAGATCTGCTCCGCTTCTGAGGACATTCCGGGGAAGATACAACGCTTCTCCCAGGTTCTTATCCTTTAACTGCTTCACGATATCCTGCCCGGTCAGAAGCCCGGATACGGTGATCATCTCTCCGAAAAATTCATTGATGATCTCATAGACATGTACCCGAAGTCCGGGATATTCCTGCATCAGTTCTTCCGACATCCTCTTTAAATAAGGAAACGCCAGTCTGCCCGTCGCAAGGGAGATCTCCCTTGTCCCTTCCCATGGAAGCTTTGCCCCGGAAGCTTTTTCTATGATACGTCTCTTTAGCGCATCGTGAAACTCATCCAATAACAGACGGATCATGCCTACACCGTTCTCCAGCTGCAGATAACCATCGTAACGTTCCTCCTCCGGCACCTCTCTGCCCGCTAAGATATACCACTCGTCACTCGCCTGGATAAAATGGGTGCCATATTTCTCCATGCAGATCTTCTGGTATTTCTCAATCAGGTCAATGACCTCGCCCGCATCCTGCGCATTGAATGGTTCTAACGGATACAGCCCCTCACGGTATTTGGACAATCCAACCGGCACTACGGAAACGCTCTCCACATTCGGCAGATATTCCATCAGCTTCTGAATGCTGTATTCCAGTTCCTTACCGTCATTCACGCCCTTACACAGTACGATCTGTCCGTTCATCCGAATCCCCGCAGCATTTAAAGTATCCACCTTTTTCAGAGCATCTCCCGCAAAACGATTGTTCAGCATTTTACACCGAAGCTCGGGATTCATGGTCTGGAACGAGATATTGATGGGGGACAGATGATATCTGCAGATCCGGTCGATATCATGGTCCGACATGTTGGTCAATGTCACATAATTGCCCTGTAAAAAAGACAGACGGGAATCGTCATCTTTGAAATACAAAGTATCCCGCATGCCCTTCGGCATCTGATCGATAAAGCAGAAAATGCATTTGTTATGACAATGCCTGTATTCATCCATCAGGCCGTTCTCAAATTCGATTCCCAGGTCCTCATCGAATTCCTTGTCGATCTCTAAGAGCCACTGCTCTCCATCCGGCTTCTCCACCAGCATTTCAATATAAGTATCCTGGGTCAGAAACTGATAATCAAAAATATCCTCAATCTCCGTATTATCTATCGCCAGTACCTTATCTCCCGGAGCAATCTCCAGTTCCTCTGCGATACTGCCCGGCTTTACCGTTTTTACAATATGTTCTTTTTTCTTCATTTTAATCCACCTAACCAGCTTTCTTCTATCCATTGTACAAGAAATTCCTTGACGTGTCACTAGCATAATGATATAAATTAATTGTTATACTCTGAGCAAAAGGCAAGCATCGAAGATGCAGCTTTATGAATGAAGCTCTGAATATATTATTTACGAAATATTTTTACAAACAATAAAAGCTCGTCCAGGAGGGACATCATGCCTAATTTACATGAACTGGAAAATGCCATGCCCGTGGCTCCTTTGAAGATCATCGCTCTGCCTTCCGCAGAAAAAATGGGACGCCGTATCAACGATTACATGGTTGAATTCCGTAAGAGTATCCACAATGACAAAGTTAAAAATGATCCTGCTTTCCACGGCTATATCGAGAGTAATTATCTCGTAGATGTGGATGTACCCCGTTTCGGAAGCGGTGAAGCCAAGGCACAGATCAGTGAAACCATCCGCGGTAAAGACCTGTTCATCTTAACCGATGTGTGCAATCATAGTATTACTTACAACATGAACGGCTATACCAACCACATGTCTCCCGATGACCACTATCAGGATCTGAAGCGTGTTATCGCCGCATGTAACGGTAAGGCACGACGCATCAATGTCATTATGCCCTTCCTCTACGAAGGCAGACAGCACCGCCGCAGCGGCAGAGAGTCTTTGGACTGCGCTTATGCATTGGAAGAATTAAGAGACATGGGAATCGACAACTTTATCACCTTTGATGCCCACGATCCCCGCGTTCAGAATTCCACACCCCTGAACGGCTTTGATAACTTCACCACACCCTATGAATTCATAAAATCACTGTTGAATTCCGAAGACGATATGATCGTGGATAAGGATCATCTGTTAGTCATCAGCCCGGATGAGGGTGCTTTGGACCGCGCTATTTACTTTGCAAGCGTCCTGGGTGTTGATACCGGTATGTTCTACAAGAGACGTGACTACTCCACCATCGTCAATGGTAAAAACCCTATTGTTGCCCATGAATTCTTAGGTGACAATATCGACGGCAAAGACATCATTATTATCGATGATATGATCTCCTCCGGTGGAAGTATGTTGGATACCGCGAAGCAGTTAAAGGCAATGAATGCCAGACGCGTATATATCTGCTGTACCTTTGGTCTGTTCACCGATGGTCTGAAGAATTTCGATGCTGCTTACGAGCATGGCGATTTTGATAAGGTCATTACTACGAATCTTACCTATCTGCCTCCCGAAATCTATACAAGACCTTACTTTGTTGAAGCAGACATGAGTAAGTTCATTGCTTCCCTGATTGACTTCATGAACCATGATGCTTCTCTGTCCAATGTCATGGCTACCACTGATAAGATCCACGGTATTGTGGACGCCTACAACAACCGCAAGGACATGAACGAGTTCCATTTCTAAATTAACTAACGTTAACAGAAAAAACGCAGAAGCCCTGATTTGCTTCTGCGTTTTTTTTGTTAACTTCTACTGGCTTACTCTTCCGCCTTATCGGAATCTTCCTCGTTCACTTTTTTCTTCTCATCTATCGTCTCTTCTGCCGCCGGTCGGATATACTCTGGAAAATCAAGCAGGATCTTGAACAGATCTCCGTCTAACCGGATCTGAAATTCTCCATGCTGTGCCTGCGTAAGATTCTTCGCGATATACAGTCCAAGCCCACTGCCTTCCGTGGTGCGGGAAGCGTCTCCGCGGATAAAACGCTCCGACAATTCCTCTCCCTTTAAATTCATAGGTCTGTCAGAAATATTTTTAAGAGAAGCAACAACTCTGCCACCTTCTACCTGCATCTCCAAATAGACTCTGGTCCCCTCCAGCGCATATTTACAGATGTTCTGAAATAGATTCTCGATAATTCTCCACATTCTGCGGCTATCCGCATAGATCATACCCGGCTTGTCACTGCCGTCGAAAATAATCTGCAGCTTTTTCTCCTCCAGTCTGTCAGAGAATTCTCCCACTGCCTGGTTCAACAGCTCCGTCAGATTTAACGGCTCTAAATTCAATACAATATTACCGGAAGAGATTTTCGAAGCTTCCACCAGGTCATCTGTCAACTGTTTCAGCCTCTGGGACTTGCTGTCCAGTACGGCAATATAGCTCTGTGCCGGTTCCTCCGTGATTTTCAGGCGTTTCAGCAGATCCACATAATTGATAATGGAGGTCAGCGGCGTCTTGATATCATGGGAGACATTAGTGATCAGGTCAGATTTCATCTGTTCGTCCTTCATGCTGGTACTTACCGCCTTACGGATACCTTCACCGATGTTATTTACCGCATCCGCCATCTCCCTGTTGTCTCCGTGAAGCGCCTCCGTATCCAGCTTATAATCCACCTCGCCGTCACGGATCCTGCGTATTCCTTCCACAATATCGATCTGTTCCGCTTTCTGTTTAAATCGCAGCACACCCACGATACCGTCCAGTACAATGGCTGCCAGTGCCGGAAGCAGCCATAAGGCTCCTCTGTCCCGCAGCAGATAGGCTGCAAATATTCCCGCCAGATTGGCAAGCAGGAACAGATTATACGGAATCAGGGAGCTGATGGCGGAATTTCTGTGGGATACCACAAAATGTACCGCTTTTCCGAAGCTGCTCGTAAGCCAATGTAGGAAACTGTCACTCCACATATTGTGGGATTTGATCCTGCGCATGAAGCTGTACCAGAATACGTTAAATCCCATGCTGACTGTAAATCCATAGATGGCAAATACGCCGTATGCCGCCAGTCTCGTATATTCTCTGCCCTGAATCTCAGCATGGCTTAAGTAAACCCTGTTTGCCGTATCCATCAGGTAATCATAGCCTATTCTTCCCGCATAGATGCATGCCACAAAAGCAAGCAGCATAAATTCGATCCACACATGGTCAATACCGTTCAAATACAGTACCGGTTCATCCTCTTCATCATATGCAACACCTGCCGTCACTGTCAGATATATACCGATAAGCAGCCACAGAACCACTAACAGGATCCCGCCACCAATGAGATACCATATATTCGGTACGATCCTCTGAAATACCACATTTGCATTATAGAAGGCGTCTCCCGCCACCGGATAATTCGTATCCACGGCGATCCAGATATGTGTCATATCCGGATAGGCATAATCATATTCCTTGAGATAATGATATATCTCGCTCTCGGTCATACCGGTATTACCGGTAAATTCCAGGCTGTCGGGATAATAGATCAGATAACGTCTGTATTCGGAAAAATAGTCCGTGATCTCATTATCCGAACTGTTCTCAATCTCCGATACGTTGGTATAAGTCCTGGTAATACCGTCCGGGGTCACCATACGGACCGCGTATTTCAGATTTCCTGCATTTTCCCTGTACAGATCGTTACAGTTCTGATATTGTTCGTAACTGGCAGCCAGTGTATTCACTGCCAGTTCCAAATTGTTCTGCAACGCTATATAGTCAACCCAGTTACTTGCATGGGCAGTCAGTTGTTTCTCTCCGTCCACAGTGGCGTACCGGTTCACGATCATAGGAAAATATACGGTAATTGTTCCGTCATCCTCCCTGGATACCCGGATATCCTGCGCGCTCTCCTTCACGAAATAAGTAAATGCCAGATCCTCCAATCGATCTGTCCTCTGACTCTCCGGAATGGCTTCTATCGCCCGTAGCACCGCTTCCTGTTCCTCCACAGTCTGTTCTGCTTCCGTCACAAATTCCAGTTGTCCGTCTCCATCCAATTTAAAATGCTCCGGAGAGGTCACGGGACCGAAATAATTGACGAAATCAGACATACTCATGATACGGTCCGTATATTCCACGCCGTATCTTCCCCACTTGATCAGATCTTCCAGTTCATAGACCGCCGTTACCGTGCAGTCCACACCACCGCTTTTTGCAGATGCGAATTTTGTAATATCGATCTTCTTATAGGGATCAAACTGGTCATTGGTCTCAATTTCCCCCTTGATCACCATAAGCTGTAGGATGTCCGATACCGCACTCCGAAAAAGATCATGAAAAATCACGGAATCCTCAAATTCCGTCTCTGCATCCAATGGTGATAATTCATATACTTTGGTTCCGTCCGCGGTATCCACTGCAAGATAAGAATTGAATAAGACTGCAGCAATGGCAACTAACAGAAGCAATGCCGCCGTCTGCTGTACCAGTCCCAGTACCAGCCGCTTTAATGTCTGTTTTCTCATGTCTGCTCCTTATCGATCTTATAACCGACACCCCATACCACCTTCAGATATCTCGGTTCCTTGGGATTGATTTCTATTTTTTCACGGATATGCCGTATATGTACGGCTACCGTATTGTCCGCTCCGATAGCATCCTCATTCCAGATGCTTTCGTAGATCTGATTGATAGAAAATACCCGTCCCTGATTCTTCATCAGAAGCAATAAAATATTGTACTCAATGGGAGTCATTTTCACCGGTTCGTCGTCCACTGTCACCTGCTTGGTGTCATCGTTTAATATAAGTCCTCCCACCTGATAGATTGCCTTGTTCTCCCCGGTGAGGCTTCCCAGTGAAGTATATCTGCGCAGATTGGACTTCACTCTTGCCACCAGCTCCAGAGGATTGAAGGGTTTGCAGATATAATCATCTGCACCGATATTCAATCCCAGGATCTTGTCCGTGTCCTCTGATTTGGCGGATAAAATAATGATGGGGATACTGCTGTATTCCCGAATCTTTAATGTTGCCCGGATTCCGTCTAACTTCGGCATCATAATATCCATGATCAGCAGGTGGATATCCTCCTTGTCCAGAATCTGAAGCGCCTGCTCCCCATCATAGGCTTTGTAGATCTTATAACCGTCCTGACTCAAATAAATTTCTATCGCATCTACGATCTCTCTGTCATCGTCACACACTAAAATGTTTGCCATACTTCCCTCGTTTCTGCGTCTGCACGCTTGCTCCCACCTAACGTTATCAACGGTTGTTTTTCAGCATTAAAAATGCTGCAAGATTCCCTCTTTGTCCGTGGCTGGCACGGTGTGAAAATAAATATTCCGGATTATGACAGGTGCAGACATCCGTCACTGTCAGATGCTTGGGCAGTATCCCTGCCTTTAACAGAATACTTTCATTTGCCTTCCACAGATCCAGCTGATATTTTCCATCCGCCTTCCCCGGCTGTAAGATCTCCTCCGGAAAGCCCTCTCTGAATTGTTCTGCCACTTCCTCACTCACTTCATAGCAGTCTACACAGATGGACGGTCCGATGGCCGCAATCAGATCCTTCGGATCACTATGAAAATGTTCCCGCATAAATTGTACCATGCAGGCACCCATTCCCGCCACAGTTCCCCTCCATCCGGAATGTGCCAGTCCGATAGCTTTCTTCACCGGATCCACAAAATATAAAGGTACACAGTCCGCATAAAAAGTCACCAAAGCCATTCCCGGAATATTCGTCGCCAGTCCATCCACGTCATCATAAGCGGAAGGTTCGGTAATACCGTTCCCCAGATCCGCTTCCGTCACCAGACGGATATTGGTGGTATGAGTCTGTTTTGATGCCACCATATGTTCCGGATCGGTTCCTAACACCTCGCCGATGCGTCTGTAATTTTCCCGGACACATTCCGGATCATCCCCTCTGGAAAAGCTTAAGTTCATCGTGGAGTAGATTCCGCTACTGACACCACCGATTCTGGTGGTAAATAAATGCTCCACAACTCCGGTCTTCTCTAACTTCGGGAATACCAGATATTCCAGTTCTCCTTGTTTTCTCTGCTGTATACCGTCCGGATTCCCGCCGCTATTTCTTATTAACTGATACATTCTCTATCTCCTTGTACGATAATGATGTAAAAAAGCATTGGGAACCCAGATGATCTGTTCTCCCTGTATCGCCACTACATCATAACGCACCCATGTGTTCTCATCATATTTATGCAGGATTCTATAATAATCCGCTACTTCACAGATCATTTTCTGTTTTGCCGGCGTTACAGCCTCCAGTGCCGATCCTTTTTCTGTTCCGGCACGGTATTTCACTTCCACGAAAACAAGATATTTCCCGTCTCTGCCGATAATGTCGATCTCTCCATTTCTCCCTCTGCGAAAATTCCGCTCTAAAATCCTCATTCCCTGCTTTTCCAGATAGTCTGCCGCTATCTGCTCATACACATTCCCCGTCTGTCTGGTATTCAAGTTTTCTGTTTTCCCCCGTTTGCTGCGCTATCCTTCACCATGCGGTGGTCTACCGCATCTACAAATACCAGGATCTCCGCCACCACCTCGTATAATTCCGGTGGGATCATTTCTCCGATATCCAGGCGGGACAGTGTGTCTGCCAGTTTATCATCCCGATGGATCGGGACACTGCTTTCCTGTGCCTTTTCTATAATCTTCTCTGCCAGGATTCCCTTACCGCTGGCTACAACTCGCGGTGCATCATCGGAAGGGTCGTATTCCAGTGCTATCGCCTGTTTTACCTTCTTTTTTTCGTCGTCCATTGTTTCTCCCCCGGGTAGTTCTAAACATACACGATTTCTCCGTGCTTCGCACTCTCGAAATCGCAACATACATTCGTATTCCGGACTATTGTCCTACATACACGATCTCTCCGTGCTTCGCACTCTCGAAATCGCAACATACATTCGTATTCCGGACTATCGTCCTACATACTCATGTATGTTTACTTCTCTCATAGAAAGCATCCGTTGCCTGCAAGCAGTCACGTCTGCTTTCTATGGAGAAGTTATGTTCTCACATCAAAAGCGTATCTCGCTATCGGAACACTTCTCTCTGTCTTAACAAGCGGTGCCATAGCCTGGGCGGTCTGCTGTAACTCTGTTCGCAGTGTGGTCTCGCAATTACAGTCGTAACCTCTCTTTTTCAGTCTCTGTGTCAGCACGTCCATATTGGATTCCAGATAATCCAGAACCGCATCATTCTGTACGTAGAATTTGGTGGTTACTTTCACATCCTGCATTGCCACATAGACATCCAACGGTCCCAGATGCTCCATGTCCAGGTGCAGAAGTGCACTGACCTGTCCATCTCTTTTGGCGAGATTTTTCTTGTTTGTGTATACAAACAGTTCCCCTGTCTTATGTTCTCCCTGCCGCAGATGCAGCGGCAGCTGAATATACGCATAGGTCTGATTGATCTGCTGTAGGAAATCCACATTCCGGCTTAAGTTCGACACCGCCTGATATACCTGGGAGCCACTCTGTCCGTTCTCTCCCAAAGCATCGGCAAATCCCTTCAGCTGCCGTCCCAGCCTCTGGTACAGCTGTCCCACCTTCTCCGGAGACTCCACATCCTCCGGGCGTAAGCTCCAGCTGTCCAGTAACAGCTTTCCCGGCAGTTCCGTCACTTTAGAGTCCTGTAATACCCTATGCAACAGATGCACATCCTTTGTGTCCAGTCCCTGCTTCAGTAATTTCTGTATGTTCTTAAGCTGTGCCGTCACTGACTCATCCGAATCCGCTTCTTTTACTGTGGTATCTGACAGCCTGCCCATATTCTCTTCGGATATCTCTTCCGGCTGCAGTATTTCCGGTTTTTCCTCCACAATGGTCTGTAACGGCTGTGTGTTCTCTGCCTGCACCGTATCCGCTACTCCGGACACTTCTCCTTCTGCCAACAGTAGGTCTGTAATTGCCTGGTATAACCCGGCAGCCTGCTCCACATCCCCGCCTGCTACCATCTCCTGTAATGTAGCCGTCAGTGCTTCGGAAGCATCCGCAATTCCTTCTGTCAGCTGATGCGTCAGATTCCGGTAGGATGCCATCTGCGAAATATTTTCTTCCGTCACCGGCAGTTCCAGTCTGTGAAGATTTACAATATCCATAATCTCAGCATCCGGAAAAGTATTGCTCTCATGCCAGATCTGCTGCAGCGTATTTTTATCGATGGGAAGCCCCGCATCCATCAGCTGCTTTGTCATTGCCACCGTATTTTCATTTGTTGGAAGCGATGCCATATCCAAAGCCTTCCGTACTGTTCCTTCTGTTGCCATATTCGTAAACAGTGGGCTTAAGTTCAGCGTCTGCCCATTGCTTTTTACCTGAAAGGTGATATTCTGCCCAAGATCCAGACGGATATCCGCATCCACCTTCGCATCAATCAGCACATCCTGCAACAGGCGGATCTGTGCGTTGCTGCCCTCCCTGGAGACAATCTCTCCCCGCAGGGTCTGTCCCGGCACCAGCGAACGGATCTGACGATTCGCCTGCTCCGCATTTTCACTGTCCGGTATCTGTATTCTGTTGTTATCCGCAATTTTATCCTGCGTAAACCACCCTGTCAGCTTCATTTTTTGTCTCCTCCGACATTTCCCTTAAAAGCCGAAATTCTTAATAAAACTGTGTCTGTGAATCGGTGTCGGTCCGTATTCCTTCAACGCCGCAATGTGCGCTGCACTGCCGTAGCCCTTGTTGGAAGCAAAATCATATTCCGGAAATACGTCAGCGTACTGTTCCATGAGCCGGTCCCTGGTCACTTTCGCGACAATGCTCGCCGCTCCAATGGAAATACTCTTGGCATCTCCCTTAATAATGGGGACCTGTCTGATGTTCACCCCCGGGATCGTTACGGCATCATTTAACAAAAGATCCGGTGCAGGAGTTAATTTACCGATTGCCTCCCGCATAGCCTCATAGGTTGCCTGCAAAATATTGATCTCATCAATTCGTTTTGGAGAAGCATAACCCACTGCCCAGGCAACAGCTTCCCGTGTGATCACATCATACAACTCTTCTCTCTTTTTTTCGGATAATTGCTTGGAATCATTAATATACAAAATATGGCAGTCCTTGGGCAATATCACCGCACCTGCCACCACCGGTCCCGCCAAAGGTCCTCTTCCCACTTCGTCGATCCCGCAGATATAAGAATACTGCGCATATTCTCTCTCGTATTTTTTCAGATTTTCAATACGTTGTTTTTCTTTTTCCAAGGCATCCAGCTTTTTCCGGGCACTTGCCACCAGCTTCTGTACGCCACTTCTTGGATCCGTCTCATACTCTGCTATAAATTCAGGCAGCTTTTCCGTAGAAGCTGCCTGTAATGTTTCTTTAATCTTTGCTGCACTTTCCATTTATTTTCCCTCATCTGACGTCCGGTCACTGATGCTTCAATACTCCGAAATCGGAAAGCGGCCAGATGCGCAGCCACGCTTTTCCGATAATATCCTCTCTCTTAATGTTGCCAACCATATCGGTCCGGCTGTCACTGGAGTTGTTACGATTATCACCCATAACAAAATATTCGTCCTCTTCCAGCACAATAGGATCTGCCGCTCTGCCGATGGTCTCCGGTTTGATCACTTCCCGTCCGTAAGACTCTTCCAGTTTTTCACCGTTTATGTAGATACTGCCGTCCTCCATGATCTGTACCGTCTCCCCTGGCAGACCGATGATACGTTTGATATAGTAGGTATTTGACTGATACTGAAACGGAAATACAATAATGTCAAAACGCTCCGGATCATGGAAACGATAACTCAGCTTATCCACAATCAGATTATCCCCGTTGTGAAGGGTATTCTCCATAGAGGCTCCCTCCACTTCGGTACGTTGTCCTACGAAGGTGATCACAATCCATACTGCACCCAGAACACAAAGCAGGTAAATGGCAGTGTTCAAAAATTCTTTCAATACTTTATTCATTGTCTGAATCTATCCTCTCCAGTGTCATTCTTCCCAGCTTACCGCTGCGGAAATCATCGATCAGAAGTCCGGATGCCTTTACCAGGTCCAGCTGTTCTCCCTTCGAATAACATTTGCGGCTCTCTGCCACCGCTTCCAGTATTTCTATGGGTTTACCCGCAGGATCTGCTGCGTAGCGTTCCTGCAGTGCCTTCGGATACAACTCTTTGATGGCTCCGATGAGATCACATGCCAGTTCATCGGGAATTAATATCTCATCATTCATGGATCCTATAAACGCCAGCCGCATTCCCACCTGCTGGTCCTCAAACTTTGGCCACAGGATACCGGGGGTATCCAAAAGTTCCAGCCCCTTGTTCAGGCGGATCCACTGTTTTCCTTTTGTCACACCGGGCTTATTGCCGGTCTTTGCACAGGCTTTGCCTGCAAAGGAATTAATAAAAGTGGATTTTCCTACATTGGGAATTCCTACGACCATTGCACGGACCGGACGATTTACAATTCCACGCTTCCTGTCACGCTCGATTTTTTCCTTACAGACTTCCTGTACCAGTCCCTGAATGGATTTGATCCCCATTCCGGTACGGGAATTAATCTCCAGCACTCCCATTCCCTTTGCGGCAAAATATTCCACCCACTTTTTATTCCAGACAGGATCCGCCAGGTCGGATTTGTTCAATAAAATAATCCTGGACTTTCCCTTTCCAAGTTCATCAATGTCGGGATTTCTGCTGCTGATGGGAATTCTGGCATCTACCAGTTCAATGACCAGATCGATAAGTTTTATATTTTCCTGCATCATACGACGTGCTTTGGTCATATGGCCGGGATACCACTGATAATTCATTCGTTTCCTCTTTCCTTTATTGCTGCATTCCTTTATTTGATAAATCCCATACCTTCCGTAGAAGATTTTAGATGAAACCATGCCTTGCCAACGATATCATCCTCATCCACCGGACCGATATTTGCTGATCTGCTGTCTTCACTGTTATTGGGATTATCTCCGATGCAGAAATACTCTCCGCTTCCAAGAATCAGTTCATTTTCTGCAATACCGGCATCCAGTATCCGCTCTTTGACCCAGATACTCTGCTGACCGTTCACATACATTGTTCCGTCTGCGATCCGGACTTTATCCCCCGGTCCTGCCACAACTCTCTTGATATAATAATGGGAATTCTCATTACCATTGGGTAGAAATGCCACAACATCTCCTGCCTTGGGGGACGACAGGATATAGGTGAAACGGTCAATGTAGATCTGCTGTCCGTTCTCCAGTGTCGGTTCCATGGACATACCCACCACTCTTGCCGATCTTCCGAGGAAGATCACCATAACTCCGGCAAGAAACACAGACAACGCAATACCGAAGATCCAACTGAATATCTCCCGCAAAAGTGCCTGGCTGATCTTTTTCTTTTTTTTGTAAAAACTTAATCCTTTATTTCTCAATGTTATGCCCTATCTCGTTATCCAGGTTTACATGTCACAGTGTACCATATCCGGGGTGCTTTTTCAAATATAAAAGGCAGCTGTATTAAAACAGCTGCCCTCACCGGTCAATACAATTATTTTACTAATTCCTTAACCTTTGCCTTCTTACCAACACGATCTCTTAAGTAATTCAGCTTAGCGCGTCTTACTTTACCCTTTCTTACAACTTCGATCTTCTCTACATTGGGAGAGTGTAAAGGCCAGGTCTTCTCTACGCCGATTCCGTTAGAAGTCTTTCTAACAGTGAAAGTCTCTCTGTTGCTGCCGCCCTGTCTCTTCAGTACAACGCCCTCAAACACCTGGATTCTCTCACGATTACCCTCTTTGATCTTGCCGTATACCTTAACGGTATCGCCAACTTCAAACTGGTCAACGGTCTCTTTTAACTGTTCTGCTTCGATCTCTTTGATAATGTTACTCATAATGAGCCTCCTTCATAAAATGGATGTTCTTAATACGCTTATTGGTAACAGAGGACCATCTCGTTTTCACAACATTCAGATTTTATCATAAGCCTGCATAAAAAGCAAGCTTTTTTTATTTATACAACCACCAGATCACGGGATCCGACAGATTCAGCCCCAACCGTTCCTGCAGTTGTATGGACGCTTCATTTCCATTCACAATATGGGCATAGGGTATCATCCCCTGTTCTCTCTGTTTGTTGATCAGATAGCCTTCCAGGGATGCTGCAAGTCCTTGTCTGCGGTATGCATCCTCCACATACAGCATTCCCATACTGCCGTCATTGTGACATCCAATGAAACCACCGAGTTTTCCATCGATATAGATGCCGAAGACATCTCCGGTCACAATCCTGTCCCGGACATAAGTCTCGTCTCCTAAATGATAATGCTCCGACACATAAGGGACAGCTTCCACTGTCAGCTGCCGGATATCCTTGTGTCTCACCGGAAGTGGTTCCCCTCTGGTATAACACGCCTGGGAACATAGCATACTGCCATGATACCCCAAGATTTCACTGACGCGTTCATTCCAACGGTCTGTCACAGTCACAATACTATGCTCCGACACATCTTTCGGAATCAGCGGCAGCATTTTCTCCAAATGTTCCTCATCCTCCGCATTCAACATGGCATTGCCGATCTCCGGCAGATAGATCAGTATATTTTTCCCTTCCGCATAGAGAATTTCTCCCTGTCCTCTGGAAAGCGTCTCCATCATATGAATAAAAATACGTTTCTTCGCGGAAAGTTTTTTGATGACCCGCTGTTTTTCCTGATATTTTGCATAGAGGTCCGGACGGCGTTCTTCGGTGCGTCGCTCGGACTGTTCCCGGCGCCAGGCGTTTATTTTCTTATGATTGCCGGATAAAAGCACCTCCGGTACCTTCTTTCCATGCCAGTCCTCCGGGCGGGAATACTGGGGATATTCCAGCAGATCGTTATGAAAGCTCTCTGTCTCGGCGGATTCGTCGTTATTAAGCACTCCGGGTACCAGTCGTGCCACAGCGTCCACCACGACCATGGCAGCCAGTTCTCCACCGGTGAGAACATAATCCCCGATGGAGATATAATCGGTTACCACTTCCTCCAATACTCGCTCATCAATTCCTTCGTAATGTCCACAAAGTAATACCAGTTCCTCTTCCCCGGACAATTCCTTTGCCTTTTTCTGTGTAAAAGGCTCTCCCTGGGGAGTCAGATAGACACAGCGGATCTTTTTTTCTCCTGCTACCGCCCGGTAGGCATCATAGACCGGCTGTGCCTGCATCAGCATTCCTGCGCCGCCGCCATAAGTGTAATCATCTACTTTTCCATGCTTGTCCTGTGTGTAATCCCGGATATTCACCGCATCAATGGAAATCAGATCTTTCTCCGCTGCCCGTCCCAGGATGCTGGTCGCCAGTCCCTGCTGCACCATCTCCGGGAACAGGGTCAGAATGTGAAACTTCATCATAAGTCAAGCAATCCTTCCAATACATGTACCTGCATCATGCCGTTTTCCACGTCCACTTTCAGTATACACTGTTTGATAGCGGGCAAAAGCAGACTCCTGCCATCTGCCATTTCCACTTCGTAAACATCATTGGCACCGGTCTCAATGACATCCTTTACCGTACCTAATTCCGTGCCATCCTCATCCTGTACCTTAAGTCCGATCAGGTCTGCAATGAAATACTCGTCTCTTTGCAGGCGTACTGCATTTTTACGGGTCACATACAGGCTTTTCTGACGATATTTTTCTATATCATTAATGTTGTCCAGTCCTTTGAACTTTAGGATCACAAACTGTTTAAAGAACTTGACGCCTTCGATTTCCAGATTTAATTTTTCCCTGCCGGTGTCCAGAACGACTTCCTTTAATCTGCGGAATCTTCTGGGATCATCCGTGGTAGGATATACCTTTACTTCTCCTCTTACCCCATGGGTGGAAGTGATAATGCCGACCTGTAACAGATCTTCCATATAGTCTTACTCCATTCCGGCTGATAGCCAAAAAACGGAGAAACACACATCTGTATGTTTCTCCGCTCAACGTCTGTGATCTTATAACTTGAATTAAACGATCTCAACGTCCACTCTTGTGTTGTCTTTGGATGATGCTGCCTTCACAACGGAGCGGATTGCTTTTGCAATACGTCCCTGCTTACCGATCACCTTACCCATATCGGACGCAGCTACATGAAGTTCAAGGACGATATTTTTTCCTTCTGTCTTCTCAGTTACAACTACTTCATCCGGATTATCAACGAGTGCCTTTGCAACTACTTCTACTAGTTCCTTCATAATCCACCTCCGATGAATAGATATTTAGAACTTATTTCTCGATTCCTGCAACCTTGAAAAGCTTAGCAACCTGCTCGGTAGGCTGAGCACCGTTCTGTAACCACTTCTTAGCAAGTTCTTCGTTGATCTTGAAAGTGGAAGGATCGGTGGAAGGATCGTAAGTACCGATCTCCTCGATGAATCTACCGTCTCTGGGAGAACGGGAATCTGCTACGATGATTCTGTAAAAAGGAGCCTTCTTCTGTCCCATTCTTCTTAATCTGATCTTTACTGCCATTTCTTTTTCCTCCATTAATAAAAATAAAATAATTTATATGATAAGAACTGATTGTTCATATCGGACTTAAGTTTAGTAAATAAAAATGCTAGAAAAATCTGCCACCCATGCCGGGAAATTTACCACCGCCGAACATACCGCCCATGCCGCCGCGGCCTTTTTTGCCGCCGCCAAACTGCTTCATCATCTTCTGGGTCTGCTCGAACTGTTTGATAAACCGGTTCACTGTTGCGATATCTACGCCGGCGCCCTTTGCAATGCGGTGCTTTCTCTGAGGGGTCAGGATCTTGGGATTCCTGCGTTCTTCCTTCGTCATGGATAATACGATAGCTTCCGTTCGCTTCATCTGGGTCTCATCGACGGCACCCTCTAAATCCGACGCCTTGATACCCATTCCGGGAAGCATCCCTAAGATACTGGTTAAGCCACCCATGTTGCGCATCTGCTTCATGCTCTCCAGGTAATCTTCAAAATCGAATTTACCTTTCTTCATGCGGCCGGCCATATCACGGCTCTTCTCCTCATCGATGTCAATGCTTGCCTGAGCCTTATCAATGAGGGATAACACATCGCCCATTCCCAAAATACGGCTTGCCATACGGTCGGGGTAGAACTGCTCTAAGTCAGACAGCTTCTCTCCCATACTTACAAAAAGGATCGGCTTACCTGTGACTGCTTTGATGGAAAGTGCTGCACCGCCTCTGGTATCGCCGTCCATCTTGGACAGGATCACACCGTCGACGCCCACCTTTTCATCGAATTCCTTTGCCACATTTACAGCATCCTGACCAGTCATGGCATCGACTACCAACAGTGTCTGATGCACTGTCACGGTCTCTTTGATCTCCTGAAGTTCCGCCATCATGTCTTCATCCACATGAAGTCGTCCGGCAGTATCGAGAATTACTACATTATGGCCATTCTTCTCCGCATATGTGATCGCATTCTGTGCAATCTCTGCAGGCTTGTGATCCGTTCCCATAGAGAACACATCGACTTCCTGCTTCTTACCATTGATCTGTAACTGTTCAATGGCTGCGGGACGGTAAATATCGCAGGCTACCAGCAGCGGCTTTTTGCCCTTGAGTTTCAGTTTGCCGGCAATTTTCGCAGTTGCTGTGGTCTTACCTGCACCCTGAAGACCTGCCATCATGATGACGGTAATGGCCTTACCTGGCTGCATGGCGATCTCTGTGGTCTCACTGCCCATGAGGCTTACCATTTCTTCATTTACGATCTTGATCACCATCTGTCCGGGATTCAGACCGTTCATGACATCCTGGCCAATGGCACGTTCCTCCACTGCCTTCACGAACTGCTTGACTACCTTGAAGTTAACATCTGCCTCCAGGAGCGCCATCTTGACTTCCTTCAGTGCGGACTTGACATCCTCTTCCGTCAGACGGCCTTTGCTTCTTAAGTTTTTAAAAACATTTTGGAGTTTGTCTGTTAAACTTTCAAATGCCATTTGCTGCTCCTTACCATTCCTTTAAAAGGGATCTGGACAATTCTCGGATGCGTCTCATCCGTTCTTCAGGATCTGTGGTATCCTCCGCAGTCAGCTGTTCGATCTCACCGATCTTCTCCTTGGCTGCCATGAAGCGTTCTACCAGATGAAGCTTGCTTTCATAATCCTGCAGGATCTTATCGCAACGCTTGATCAGATCATGGACACCCTGCCTGCTGATGCCTTGTTCTCCAGCAATCTCACTGAGAGACATATCATTATATACTGCATCCTCATACACTCTCTGCTGATGCTCGGTGAGAAGCTCACCGTAGAAATCATACAACAGATTCTGTTCCAAAATCCTGTCCATCTTATCCAGTGCCTTTCTCTAGGTCATGCGATATGCACCTTGGCTATCATACTATAGAAAGTCATAGGTGTCAAGTATTTTTTCTTTACACCTTTGCTATATAAATTGAAAGTTACGAGCCATGCAAAAATAGAACGGAATACCTCGGTGGGAGCTTGCTCACACAAGAGGTTATTTCGTTCTATTTTTATACCGTGCGTCCAACGGACACACTCGACAGCCGTCAATGAAATAAATGTGGAGCGCCCTTTGCGACACATTTATGAATTGAATGCATGGCTCGTAACGTAGGGTTGCCGTAAACTCCACGAACGCCCACGGTGAACGGAACATCACGCCTTGATGTCGCGTCTCCGGGTGTGAATTTTCTAATGAAAAGTGATACAGTGGTTCTCATCATGACGGGGTCGCCTACACGCGCCATCCATGTGCGCCAAAAGCCATGCACACATGGCTTGGCTGACGCGGACATCGTGTCCGCTTTCCCCCTGTCTTTCAACACTTTTCGAGAAAATATCACCACCTCCCGACAAACATCTTCGGAAGGACATTCCGTCCACCGTGGCGTTCTGTGTTTTGGGTCTATACAGAAAAAACTGAGTTGTGAGATACAAAATTCGCTGCAAATAACGCATAAAAAGCTGAATATGGGTCTATAGGGAAAAAAC
>OBZC01000260.1_pt1 | contig 73989 bp, 87 predicted proteins | sample 1538231 | NCBI WGS metagenome assembly OBZC01 (sample SAMEA2580225, study PRJEB22360) | human gut metagenome | biome: human gut; feature: human-associated habitat; material: faeces | place: Denmark | collected 2008/2010 | reverse complement strand
AAAAGGTGCGTACTTGTTTTTGTATGTGTCTCACACTATACTAATACCAAGCAACTAGAAACTACAAATTAACTATGGAGGTTATTATGGCAAATTACACAAAAACAACTATTGGAAAGGAAAACCGAATTGAGCTGCATGAAAAGTTGTCTTTAACAGGTGCAGAAATCAGTTTAAACGAACTACCTGCAGGAGCAAATGTCCCATTTGTTCATTCTCATAAAGAAAATGAAGAAATCTATGGAATTCTTTCAGGTAACGGCAAAGCCATAATTGATGGAGAAGAAATTAGCCTTTCAACTGGAGACTGGCTAAAAATCGCACCTGCTGCAAAGCGTCAGTTTTTTGCATCCGATATTTCTGGAATTACTTATATCTGCATTCAGGTAAAAGAAAATTCTCTGGAACATTTTACAGCAGAGGATGCCGTAATCGGCTAATTAAAAGTATTTATTTACAAAAATGCACAGTTCACGATAAGCTAAGAACTGTGCATTTCTTTTTTGTTCAATATTACGTTTTCTCAATTTTTCAAACAAGAAGTTATCAGTGATTATCTTTTAGAAAACAGCCAACTACAGCGACGCCAAATCCAAGAACACCTAGGACATATCCCCAAAAATTATTTGTTGTCACAGCAATTCCTAAAGGTATTATTGCAATCCCCAATAACTCAATCTTAATTCCTTTCATCGCAAATACCCTCGTTACAAACTTGAATTTATCGCAATATTCCATTCTTGGGTTATACTCGCTTATAAATAATTGGTTCATCATATCCAAAAGTTTTCTTTCCATTAACTTCCATGCTTTCAGATACCTCCAGACAACTATCAGAAAACTTTTCCCAAAGTTTAAATGTCATTACCGGTGAAAACTGGCTTGTACTGCCGCCTTCCCAGATTCCATCTTTTTCATGATAGAGCACCGGAGTGAATTTTTCGGATTTTTTCAATTCAGCGTAGTCAGCATTTTTCATAGAATCATATGAAAACGTACTTTTATCTTCTCCTTCTGGTATTTCATAAATACTTTTCAGTGAACTTTGTAAGCTTTAAATAATCTTTACCAAAAACAAAGATGCGGTATACATTTTTCCCTTGTAAATAATTTGGCACATCGTTCCTCTCAAATATTATATTATAATTTTTCAGTTCTGCCTCTGCCTGTTGGATTTCCGCTTCAGACCAAACCCGTGCAACCAAATGTGCTTTATTCCACTTATCAGCCTGAAGTTCCTCAAGTGCATATCCTACTAACTCATGTTCACTGGAGAATGACTTTAGTATCCGTTTATTTCCTCGTTCAGAATGTCCAAACTCATATGCATCACCATTTTTTTCAATAACAATCCCTTCATGTGCATGATGTTTTCCGATGTTAATTCCTGTAAAAGAATAACACTCGTCTTCCAAATATTTTTCTAATTCTTCTATACTTTTCATATAAACCTTGTGTGCAAATTCACATATATTATATATATCATTAATCATGTCTAAAAACTGGTATTTATCGCTTTTGTTTATCAACGAATATTGGCTTGCTGCCATCATCAATTTCAAATGTATTACTTCCAGTTCGTATATAAACACTTCCTATTTCCGCATGAATATAAGGAATAATATCTCTGTCATAATTACATATTGTATTGATGGAAAACACAGAATGATTGCTTGATTCGTTCATATAAGCCTCATCTTCATTACCCGCTAAAAAACGCCATCCGCTATCTGGGTTGTCTTCATCTGGAGCTTCTCGATACATATATCCTACTTTAAAACCTTCTTTTGTTATTCTGTCAGATACAATGCATCCTTCTCCATTTGGTTCGTTCCAATCAATTAAATTCTCTATGTTGATACTAAGAAAATCGTTGTTCTTCTTTCTCTCGAAAAACATGATGATTCACCTCTCCAAATTCTGATTTGCTTGTTCCATATAATTCATTTTATTCGCCTTCAAACTTGCTGGCGGCGAACAGCATTTTATGCTGTTTGCGGACGGCAAGTCCACAAGGGATAGACGCACAAGCGTCGCAAGGGAGTGTAGCTCCCTTGACGGAACGAAGTGACGAAACATTCACGGTCGGGCAGTTTTCTTCTGCTGACCGGGAATGAAGCTCCGCAGGACGCACATACTCCCGATAGGAGAGTATAGAAGTGCCCTTTCGTTCCTAAAGGGATTTTATCAGTTCGACAAACTGGAAAATGTTAACTAATCTGTGCCTTGATTTTTATCCCTATCTGACCTAATTGATCTTGAGCTACTTGCAAAAATTTCTGGCAGCTATCTGTTATGTCATACTTGAAATGGATTTCTATCATAGCCATCTTAAAATCAGCATTGGGGTATATTTCATCGTACTGTTTACTTTCGATAAAAGCCACATACGCATTGATTTTATCTTGTAAAATCTTCAAGTGTTCAAACTCATTGTCCCAATTCAAATGGTCGGTAATAAGGAGTACCAAACAAGCATTTTCTTTATCGTTTGCAATTGCGTCAATCTGACTTGCGTTATCAACAGCCACAATATCTCTCCTTTACAGTTCTTTATAAAGGCAACTCGATAAAACCCGATTTGTTGCTCAATTCTCACATTCAAATTATACCATAAAACTTGTGAACGATTCTACCGTCATTTTGGAACATATGAGAAAAGTCCGAACAGTTTTCTGCCCGGACTTTCTCACTCAATCATAAATCAATTCCGCTTTCACAATCTCCTCTGCCTGTGCCTTGCAAGCGTTCATCTGCCGCACCCATTCCATTTGGTTTTCGGCTTTCAGTTGCTCGGTCACGCCGTTTTGCTCTGCCAGTGACCGCACGATCAGCTCCATGCGGTTTCGTGCCGCTTCGTCAATCTCGGCGCAATGCTCAAAGAGCTTGTCGGATAGCACCAGCTCATTGAACAGTATCGGACGGTGCATTTCCAGATACGCCTTGCGAAGTCTGCCGTAGTGTCCGAGGGGCTTGGTCTTGCGGATAATGATGTTTGGGATAAGATAATCGCCGTTCTGTGTGTAAGTGATATTCATGCTGTTTGTACTCCTTTCATCGGCTCTCTCTGCGGTAAACTACTGACAGGGACGAACACGCCTTTTGCAATGAGCTGCACATTCTTGTATCTGGGCAGAAGGATTTGACAGATAGCCTGAATGTCTTGCTCCTTAATACACGGTACCGCCATGAACTTTTTCGTTATGTAAGGCTTTATATCTGCCAGCACCTGTGACATAGAGACTTTTCTTCTAACATCGGTCATAATAATCCCCCTTTCACAAACTCTCGTGCAACCAAAATATACCCGTTCGGATTATTATTGTACTGCCATATTTCGCATCCAAGGCCGGAATAACCCGGAGGGGGAGCTACGCTTTTTTTAACTGGTGCAGATCATGGGTACTGTGAAAAGCAAAAGCAGACACGGCGGCTCTGATTTCTCAAAACCGCCGCTTCATTATGTGCGCGTGTAAAATTGTCTGCTTCACGACGGTTTTTTTCTTTTGCCGTCGTGCGGCAGATAAGTTATTATATTATCCAAACAGCAGAGTCGATACGGGAAGTTTTCAAGCAGCGGAGAGTTCTCTCCGATTTGCAACGGCTTGAAAACAAATAGATACTGCCATTGCCGCAGAAATGACGTAGCTTATCATTGTCATACCGTCGCTACCAAACATGAATAACGGAACAAAAGAAAGCACGAAGGCAATTACACTACATACAAAAACAGCTTTTTTGCGTTTTTTCGCTTTTTCGTATCTGCATAAAATGGTAATTCCAAGTATGACAACAGCAACCGTCAATATACCCGTGAGCATTGGAGAAAAGTTTGCATATCCCACTAAGTTCAAATCGAAATACGAATAAGTATGTATCACTCTTTCCGTCGGGCTGGGTGCGAAAATCAAAACAGCTCCAAGAGGCAATAGTTCCAAAATCAGCGAAATAGCATGAAATGCGATGCCAACTGCATAGAAAGCCCTGTCTGTTAATTTCACGGTTTTACCCTCTTTCTTTAAGTAGGTGCGAAGTACAGCAATTCCAATGAAAACAATACCACCTACCCAATAGTATTTTCTACTTGTTAAGAAAACGGGAGAGATCACCAAGGCCAATCCAATAAGGAAAAGAACAAGATTTACCATATTCGCAAGCATCCGACTTGAGTACTTCATTGAATCTAAAATAATCCTATCGGTTTGGTCTTTCATTTCCGCCTCCTCAATTATTTTGCCCGACAGCAACTCACCAACCGACACGCCTAAAATATCTCCAAGCGGTTTTAGCAATGAGGTGTCCGGCAATCCCTTTCCTGTTTCCCAGCGAGATATTGCCTTATCTGTTACCATGATTTTTTCAGCCAGTTCCTTTTGTGTGTACCCCTTTTGCTTTCGGAGTTCTGCAATAAAACGGCCTGTTGTTTTTGCGTCCATATATCTTCCTCCTGATGGATAAATCTTAACGCATTGTCATTGAGAATGCACCCTATGAATCATAGAATAAGTGCTTTCATTGGCGAAAAATCCTTTTTTCATTCTAATACAATGCGAGGGAATACTCAAGCACGTGATTTGCTCCTATTGTCCACCAGTAATTTGACCACTATAAAGCCATAAATTTCCGTTCAAATTCCATCAAAACCGAACAGTCCAGGCAGAATTTTTGGTATAGAAAAAGCCCGGGAAATGGCGTATTTCCGGGCTTTTTAGCATTATTAAGCTGTAGATTATCGCTTGCTGAACTGCGGAGCGCGACGAGCTGCTTTGAGACCGTATTTCTTTCTTTCCTTCATACGAGGATCTCTGGTAAGGAATCCAGCCTTCTTCAGAACGGGTCTGAAATCACCGTCTACCTGAAGCAGAGCTCTGGAAATACCGTGTCTGATTGCACCAGCCTGGCCGGTGTATCCGCCACCGCGAACGTTAACCAGAACGTCGAACTTCTCAGCAGTCTCAGTAGCTGCCAGAGGCTGACGAACGATAACCTTCAGAGTCTCCAGACCGAAGTACTCATCAATGCTTCTCTTATTGATTGTAATATTACCATTACCGGGTACTAAATATACTCTGGCGATGGATTTCTTTCTTCTACCGGTTCCGTAGTATCTTTCTGTTTTAGCCATGATTTATTTTCCTCCTCTCAGTCCTTTAGAATGTCAGTACTTCAGGCTTCTGAGCCTCATGCTTGTGCTCAGGTCCTGCATATACGTGAAGCTTGGTGAACATCTGTCTTCCTAAAGGTCCCTTGGGAAGCATGCCCTTAACTGCAAGTTCGATAACCTGCTCAGGCTTCTTTGCTAACTTTTCTCTCAGGGTAGCTTCTTTTAAGCCACCAACGTAATCGGAATGATGATAATATACCTTCTGATCCATCTTCTTACCGGTTACTTTGATCTTCTCAGCATTGATAACGATAACGTTGTCACCGCAGTCGATGTGAGGAGTGAAGATAGGCTTATTCTTGCCTCTCAGCACTTTAGCAACCTCAGATGCCAGACGGCCTAAGGTCATGTCAGTAGCGTCTACTACATACCATTTTCTATCGATTGTAGCTGGACTAGCCATAAATGTTTTCATTATGTTCCCTCCATATTACTTTCGCCGATTCCTGATCGACTTTTTCAGTGTTCCGGTCTGATAGTAATCTGCAGATGTCCGGCTACATTTTACTTCTTCCCAAAACGGTTGAATACTTTATTTCAATGCTTCGTCGGGGCTTTGACTCAGCATATTGAAACACTGTCACAGTCATATATTATATGGCACCAGGCAATTAGTGTCAAGATAATTTTAAAACTTTTTACAGTTCAGCCGTAAAACGTAACAATGCGACTTTGCAAATGGCGCATGCTGAACTGTCACAGAAACTCGTATTTCATCAGAGTCAGCCCATGGGCCGGTGCGGTAGGTCCCGCTGCACTGCGGTCTTTTGCCTCGAGGATCGTGAAAATATCCATGGGATCCCGCTTGCCCTGTCCGATATCTAACAGGGTTCCGGCAATGATCCTCACCATATTATATAAAAAGCCATTACCACAGACCCGGATCACCAGATCATTTTCTCCCTGCTCTTCCACTTCCACGGAATAGATGGTGCGTACGGTGGATTCCACCTGGGCACCGGTCTGGCAGAAGCTTTTGAAATCATGTTCTCCCTCCAGATAAGCCGCAGCTTCCTGCATCCGGTTCACATCCAGTTCATAATAAGTAAACAGCGAATACAGACGTTTCACCGGCATGGGGAACTGTGCCCGGTAGATCCGGTATTCATAGGTCTTGCGGCTGTCGCATCTGCGGGGATGCCAGTCATCCGGCACCTGTTCGGACTTTTGTATCCGGATATCCTCCGGAAGTCTCTGGTTCAGCGCATAAGAAATTTTCTCCGCAGGCATCCGGCTGGTCGTGTCAAACACAGCGATATTCCCCAATGCATGCACACCGGAATCTGTCCGGCTGGCACCGATGACCTCAACAGGCTCCCGCAGCAGATCGGTCAGACACCGGTTTAGTTCGCTTTCGATGGTGATCCCGTTATTCTGGATCTGCCAGCCGTGATAATTCGTACCGTCGTACGCCACGGTCAGGCGCACACGCTTTTTCTCTTTTTCCGGCCGCTTTGACAGCTGTTCCATTGTCATTTCCGATTCCACTGTATGTCACCCGCTTTCTCTCCTGCCACCTGTCTTAGGTTCCCCGGCATTCTTTCCTGTATTTGACGATATACTATCTATCTGCTATGGGCATGATTGTTTTGCAGTAAAAATTTACGGTAAAAACGGTAATCTTCCTACCACAATGCTGATCACCATATATGCGGCAATGCAGCCGTAAGCAAGGTAATCTCTCTTATGATAGATCAGCGGTTTCATCTTCGTCCTGCCCTCTCCGCCGCGATAGCATCTGGCCTCCATTGCCATGGCAAGGTCGTTGGCTCTGCGGAATGCGGAGATAAACAGCGGTACTAAAAGGGGCACCATTGCCTTGGCACGTTTGAATAGATTGCCGCTCTCGAAATCCGCACCTCTGGCGATCTGTGCTTTCATGATTTTATCCGTTTCTTCTAATAATATAGGTATAAAACGAAGTGCAATGGACATCATCATAGCCACTTCATGTACGGGCACCTTGAATACTTTTAAGGGTCCCATCATTTTCTCCATACCGTCCGTCAGATTGTTCGGTGTGGTGGTCAGCGTCATCACGGAAGAGCCAATGATCAGCAGTGTCAGGCGGATTGCCATGGAAATTGCCATTTTCAGCCCTTCCTGCGTGATGGTCAGCTTCCAGATCGTGAGTAACGGTGTTCCCGGTGTCAGAAAGAGATTGAACACCACTGTGATCAGCATCAGCATAACAATGGTCTTCATTCCCTTTACCATGAATTTAAAAGGTACCTTCGACAGACGGATCACTAGACCAAGAAACAGGGCCGCGATCACATATCCAGCATAATTTTTGAAAAAGAACAGGGAAATGATAAATAAAACGGTACCTCCCAGCTTTACCCGGGGATCCATCTTATGAATCAATGATTCCGTCTGATAATATTGTCCTAATGTAATATCTCTAAGCATATTGCTCCTCACCAGAGTTTCTGCCCGGCTCCTGTCGGGTCAGAACTCGTATCTTCTCTCTGCTCATGCTGCAATTTGGGCATTGCAGTTCAAATCATTACTTCTGATTTTTCTGTTTCCAGACTCTCGCAATTTCTTCCGCAGCTTCCTCGATCGTTGTGGCATCTACATCCACATCCGCGCCCCGTGCTTTCAGATCATGCATGATATAGGTCACCTGCGGTGCCGCAAGTCCTACTTCTTCCAATTCTTTGTAATGTTTGAACACTTCTCTCGGGGTATCGTCATACATGACGCTTCCCTTGTTCATCACAATAATACGGTCTACGTATTCCGCCACATCCTCCATACTGTGGGATACCAGCAGAATCGTAAGTCCTGTCTCGGTCTGCAGCTTTTTGATCTGCTGCAGGATTTCATCTCTTCCCTTGGGATCCAGCCCGGCAGTGGGTTCATCCAGGATCAGCACTTCCGGCTTCATTGCCAGCACTCCGGCGATCGCCACACGACGCTTCTGCCCACCGGACAGTTCAAAGGGAGACTGATAGAAAAGCTCATCCGGCAGTCCTACTTTTTTCAGAGCATCGTATGCTCGAAGCTCCACTTCCTTTTTATCCAGTCCCAGATTCTTCGGTCCGAAACAGACATCGCTGAATACATCAATCTCAAACAGCTGATGCTCCGGATACTGGAACACCAGTCCTACCTTGCTGCGGAGCTTCTTCATATCATAATCCTTGTCGTAGATATCTTCTCCGTTAAAATAGATATGTCCGCCGGTAGCACGGATCAATCCATTCATATGCTGCATCAGCGTGGACTTACCGGAACCGGTATGTCCAATGATACCAATGAACTGTCCATCCGGTATCTTCAGGCAGATATCGTTCAGGGCATGAACTGCCAGCGGTGTATCTTCACCGTATACATAATTCACATGATCTAATATGATAGACATTTTGTCGATCCTTTCCCGGGTAATTTCATTCGCTGCCATCCCCGCCACTATTTCCTGTCGGTTTTTCCATAGCCCAGTGCACTGACCAGCTCTTCCCTTGTCAATATGCCATCCGGCAGCGGAATTCCGCGTTTCTGCAATTCATACGATAACAGCGTTACCTGCGGCACATCCAGCCGTAGCTTTTTCAGCTGCTCCACCTGTGAAAAGATTTCCCGGGGGGTACCCTGCATGGCAATTTTCCCCTCATCCATGACAAATACTTTGTCCGCATGAATAATTTCTTCCATATAATGGGTGATCAGGATCAGTGTAACGCCTTCCACCTGATTCAATCCGCGGACTGCACGGATGACTTCCTTACGTCCACTGGGATCCAGCATAGCGGTTGGCTCATCCAATACAATACATTTAGGATGCATGGCCAGTACTCCGGCAATAGACACTCTCTGCTTCTGTCCACCGGACAGTTTATTCGGGGAGTACTTTCGATATTCGTACATGCCTACCGCACGCAAGCTCTCTTCCACACGCTGCCAGATCTCCTCCGTGGGGATTCCCATGTTCTCCGGGCCAAATCCCACATCTTCTTCCACTACCTGTCCTATGATCTGGTTATCCGGATTCTGAAACACCATGCCGGCTGTCTGACGGACCTTCCAGATGTTGTCCTCATCCTTCGTGTCCATACCGTCGACCCAGAGCGTTCCCTCTGTCGGATTTAAGATGGCATTCATATGCTTTGCCAAAGTAGACTTGCCGGAACCGTTATGTCCGAGGATGGCTATGAACTGTCCCTGCTCTATATCAAGAGAAACATCATTCACCGCTCTTGTGATCCCTTCCACATTTCCCTCTTCATCCCGACGAATATATTCATATACTACATTATCTGCTTTAATGATCTCCATAAATAATCTCCATTCCATATTCACTTAGTGCCGGAGAATCTGCTATCTTCTGCTTTTGCAAGATATCGTTCCTATTTTACTAGATTATGCACAGATTTACAACACTTAACAGGGAACTGACCCGACTTTTTCAAAATCTCTTGTACTGCTTTCAAAAAACCTTTATAGTTATGCTTATATCTTTCTACTGCAGAAAATTTCAGAAAAAAACGAGGAGGCATTCTATGAATCCGATCGATCGTAATAAAATATGGAAAATGGTGGGTATCCTTGCGCTCATCACTGTCGTGGCCGGAGGACTGCTAAGGATATCCCAACACAGCTCCTACACTCTGGGAGATTATGCAGCGGACAATCCTTCCCTGGCTTATCAGACGGCGGAGCCATCTCCTTCTCCTGCGCCGACACTGGCCATCGACAATTCCAATGCAAATGCGACAGAAAACTTGCAGGAAGAAGCTTCCATGGCAGAAACTTCTGTTTTGACCGGTTATTCCTTGAACGCAGAACAAATGGCAGACCAGCGGACGACCCTTTATGACGGCTTCTATTATGAACCGTTATCCGACAAATTACAGAGATACATAACAGGTGTTTCTTACCCAGCTGCTGTGGATAACTCTGATAGTTCTTCGGAAACACTGTTGAAATCTGTCGAAATCAGCTATGATGATCTGTGCTATGTGCATATAAGGCATTATGATTTTGAAGGAAATCCTGCAGAAGGGGAATTGATCTGCAACAAAGCGATCGCGCAGGATCTGACAGAGATCTTCTATGAGCTGTATTGTAATGAATATCAGCTGGAAAAAGTACTTTTGATCGATGAATACGATGGGGACGACCTCGCATCCATGGAGGATAACAATACTTCCTGCTTCAACTATCGCCCGGTGGAGGGAACTTCCTCCCTGTCCAAGCATGCATTAGGGCTGGCAATTGATATCAATCCCTTTTATAATCCTTATATTACTTACAATAAGGATGGCAGCGAAAAGGTATCTCCTGCAAATGCTTCCGCATACGCAGACAGAACCGCTTCCTTCCCTTACAAAATTGATGAAAATGATCTGTGCTATCAGCTGTTTAAGCAGCATGGGTTCACCTGGGGTGGACACTGGAACTCCTGCAAGGATTACCAGCACTTCCAGAAGGTAGTGGAATAAGCCGCTTGTCAGCAATCATTTTCCTATACAAATTCTTGTGCAGCACAAATCTGTACTTGGCTCATTGTATACACAAAAAGCGCCTCCGGAAATGAGTTGACTCATTTCCGAAAGCGCTTTTTTTATGTCTGCTTATAAGTTATGGATTAAACTAACTCCAGAACAACAGTCATAGCTGCGTCACCCTTACGCTGACCAATCTTAACGATTCTGGTGTAACCACCCTTACGGGTAGCATACTTGGGAGCATACTCATCGAAGAGCTTTGCAACCAGGTCAACTTCCTTGGTGTTCTTTTTCTTGCCTGCTGCATCAGCGGGAACCTCAACTACGGGGTTCAGAACCTTCAGCATCTGACGACGTGCATGAGATCTGGTAGGCAGATCCTTCTTGATCTCCTTCTCAACTTCGTCGTATACAGTAACGGTAACACCGTTCTCGATCTTAACCAGCTTGCCATCCTTATCACGATGGGACTCAGCCAGAACCTTACCGGTCTCCTTGTCAACGATCTGCTTTACGCGCTTGCCGTCCTTGTCCTTGCGGGCAACCTTGGTGGTAACCTTAACAGTTTCGAAGTTATCCTTCTCTTTTACTGCCAGAGCGATCAGTCCGTCAACGATCTTCTGTACTTCCTTAGCCTTAGCTTCGGTGGTAACGATCTTGCCGTTGTTGATCACTGCAGTTACCTGATTTCTTAATAATGCCTTTCTCTGTGCAGATGTTCTGCCGAGTTTTCTGTACTTTGCCATGATAATTTTCCTTTCTCCATTCATGGTACATCCGGCCATGCACTTTGGACTTACTTACCGAATGCGTTGTTTTTTGCCATTTAGAGATAAACCGCACCCGAACACTTTGGGCTTACCGGATACGGAAATCTAACTTTTTATGTTCAGCCGAAATTAGTTCTCATCGCTGGGGTTCAGCTGTAATCCCAGCTCTTTCAGTTTAGCCAGAACTTCTTCTAAAGATTTACGTCCGAGGTTACGAACCTTCATCATATCTTCTGAAGTCTTATTGGTTAACTCTTCTACAGTATTGATACCTGCTCTCTTCAAGCAGTTGTAAGAACGAACGGAAAGCTCCAGTTCGTCAATACTCATCTCCAGAACCTTTTCCTTCTCGTCGTCTTCCTTCTCTACCATAACCTCAGCGGTCTTAGCATTTTCGGACAGGTCGATGAACAGGTTCAGATGCTCGCTGAGCACCTTAGCTGCCAGGCTGACTGCCTCATCGGGAGCCAGGGTTCCGTTGGTGTATACATCCAATGTAAGCTTGTCGAAATCAGTACTCTGACCTACACGGGTATTTTCTACCGTAACGTTAACTCTCTCTACAGGTGTATAGATAGAATCAATGGCAATTACGCCGATTGGTAAATCTTCGTGTTTGTTCTTGTCGGCACTTACGTAGCCGCGGCCTCTTGTAATAGTTAACTCCATGTAAAGCTTGGTGTCTTTACCGCTCAGAGTTGCGATTACAAGGTCGGGGTTCAGAATTTCAATATCCTGATCACACTGGATATCAGAAGCTCTTACAACACCTTCGCCTTCAAACTCGATATATGCAGTCTTAGCCTCGTTGGTCTCGCTGTTATTCTTGATAGCAAGGCTCTTGATGTTCATGATGATCTCAGATACATCTTCCTTTACGCCGGGAATAGAACTGAACTCATGAAGAACACCTTCAATTTTGATCTGGCTCACTGCAGCACCGGGCAGGGAAGACAGCATGATTCTTCTCAGGGAGTTACCCAGAGTAATACCATAGCCTCTTTCCAGGGGTTTTACTACGAATTTACCATACTTTTTGTCTTCTGAAATCTCGCTAACCTCAATATTAGGTCTTTCAAAATCAAACACTGCCAATACCCTCCTTTGCGAACTTTATATGTTGACATGTTCTTACGAACAATATCCCATGGAATATTATTCCACAGGAAATGTTCATTGGGGTTAAATAAAACTTACTTGGAGTACAACTCGACGATAAGCATCTCGTCAACAGGAACATCGATCATCTCTCTGGTAGGCAGATTCTTGATGGTTCCCTTAAAGTTCTCAACATCAGCATCGATCCATTCGGGTACTAATCTTCCAGCAGTTACATCAAGGATATCCTTGTATCTCTGCATGGACTTAGCGCTCTCTTTGATCTCAATAACATCGCCAGCCTTGATCAGGTAAGAAGGAATATTTACACACTTACCGTTTACAAGTACATGCTTGTGGTCAACGATCTGTCTTGCTTCTCTTCTGGTTCTTGCAAAGCCCATTCTGAACACTACGTTGTCCAGTCTGCTCTCTAACAGGGTCATCAGGTTCTCACCGGTCATGCCCTTCATTCTATCAGCCTTCTCATAGTAGTTACGGAAAGGCTTCTCCAGAACGCCATAGATGAACTTAGCCTTCTGCTTCTCTCTTAACTGAAGTCCATACTCAGATACCTTTTTGCCTGCTCTTGCAGAGGTTCTGTTAGACTTCTTGTCATAGCCCAGGTAAGAAGGCTCAAGGCCAAGGGCTCTACATCTTTTCAGTACAGGTACGCGATTTACTGCCATTTTTTTATTTTCCCTTCTTTATACTTCGGAAGTGACTTCCGAGGGTTGTTTACAGTGCCGCAGTGCGGCACTTTCATCCAACTTGTTCTAATGTTACTTCATTAAAATTAACTGTTTCGTCTTCTGACGAATTCTCACTAAACGCGACGACGCTTAGGAGGACGGCATCCATTGTGAGGTACAGGAGTTACATCACAAATGCTTAAGACATCCAGTCCACTTGCAGACAGAGCTCTGATTGCTGCTTCACGTCCTGAACCAGGACCCTTTACGAATACGTCAACGGACTTTAATCCGTGAACAAGAGCAGCCTTTGTTGCTGTTTCAGCAGCCATCTGTGCAGCATATGGAGTAGATTTCTTTGAACCTCTAAAACCAAGACCACCGGCACTTGCCCAGCTAAGAGCATTACCTTCAGCATCAGTTAACGTTACGATCGTATTGTTAAAAGAAGACTGAATATGTGCCTGTCCGCGTTCAACGTTTTTTCTTACACGCTTTTTTGTTACTTTCTTTGCAACTTTTTTAGCCATTTTAAACTAACCTACTTTCTCATTTCCTGGGGATGCTTACATTTGCTTCCCTCTCACAGTTACATTTCGATATCAATTACTTCTTCTTATTTGCCACCGTGCGCTTAGGTCCCTTACGAGTTCTTGCGTTGGTCTTAGTCTTCTGACCACGAACAGGAAGTCCTTTACGATGACGAATACCACGATAGCAGCCGATTTCCTGAAGTCTCTTGATATTCAGAGCGATTTCTCTTCTCAGATCACCTTCTACCATAACGCCGAGCTTTTCGATAGCTTCACTGATCTTCTTTACCTCATCATCGGTAATATCTCTCACTCTGGTATCAGGATTTACACCTGCTTCTGCCAACAGCTTGTCAGCAGTAGGTCTGCCTATTCCATAGATATAGGTCAAACCGATCTCAATTCGTTTTTCTCTAGGTAAGTCTACACCTGCGATACGAGCCATTTACGTTTCCTCCATTTTCCTGCGTAATCTCTTACGCTTTGCGCAACATTTCTGCGCTCACAACTTTCGTTGCGTGTGCGTACGTTTGGTCTGTTAGTTGTACGCCCAATAGTTACTAATTGATTGGGGCTCTCACCCAATCGGACACGATCCGATCTTTCCACAGCGATAATTTTAGAAAATCTTTTCACCGTGGTATCAACAAGTAATCTCCCGTAAGCTCTATCCAAATCTATTATGAAAATTGATATTTTGATAATGATCAATTCAGCCGCACATAATAACCGGACAAGAACTCACATACCTGATCAAATGACGATCAAGCGGTGATTATCCCTGTCTCTGTTTGTGCTTCGGATTCTCACAGATTACTCTGATGCGTCCTTTTCTCTTGATGATTTTGCACTTTTCGCAAATCGGTTTTACTGATGATCTAACTTTCATGTTAAACCCTCCTTTCAAAAAAGACCGTCTTACATTATAGCATGACGGTCTTTCCTTTGCAAGCGTATTCTTGCGCTTTTTTCAATATTTTTTAAGTTTTTTCAACTTTTTTGTGATCTTTTTGCCTGCTTTACGATCAAAACGATAAAAGTAATGATTGCAGCCGCCGCTACGCTTAAAATACGGAAGGTAAATCTCGCGTGCAGCGCAGAGTGATGCTGTACCGCAACGATCCATGCAAAGGGAATTGCAGCCACGATCACTAAAGGAAGCAGTTGTGCATACTCATCCTTCCATCTGCCCTTGACGAACACTGTCACAAGCAGTATCACTGCCACCGCTGCCAGAACTCCTGCAGCGATTCCCATATATGTGGGATACTCCTGCAGATTCAGTCCAATGACATAGAACCCGCCGTTCATACGGGGTCTTCCACCAATGGCTTCCGTACGTCCGATGATGGACCAGATGGCATCTTTGATCGTACCTGTGTGCAGTGTCAGATCTGCGATGACCCATTTGGCTGCCCACATGCCGGCATAGCCGACTGCCCAGCTTATGCCGAAGCCAATCAGCTTCTTGATATTGCTCCACAGCTTATCACATTCTAATAAGAAGTAACAGCACAGAGGAATTCCTAAAGTGACGATCGGATACGTTAAAAAGTCAAAATAAGAAGTCAGGATACCGACGATCAGGAAAAACTCGGGATAGAGCTGTCTTTCATGTAGCTTATCATGGTGTAACAGCATATATTCCACTGCCAGAAGTGTCAGGATCCAGCATACTGACATAGTCAGAGATACCAGTACCAGCACAGGCTTCATGAAGAGAAAACTTCCCAAAGTAACAATCGCAACCGAAATATTTTTCTTTCGTATCGCAGTAACCAGTACCCAGATCATAAGCGCGATCTGCGCCAACAGCTCCAACCATACCACATGCTGCCAGGAAAACAGTAGCAGCAACGGTTTCAGATACAATAAATGTCCATGCCAGTATCTTGCATAGATGTGAAGATACATGTTGTTCACATTCTCGTGGGATTCGCAGAATGCCTTCAGGGAATCCTCCGGTGTCCACACATCCTCTTCCAGATCATAGTGATACATCCACATGGCGTGCTCATAGGCATTCTTATCCGGTAATCTCTCTATGGCATTCTGCACCATGATCGCATCGGTATAAGTCTCTCTGTTCTTCCACAGATACTGGGAAAAAGCATCCTCCGGGATCTCATCGCCGGTCTTGAGCATATCGCTGACACTTTTCTCCACATTCTTACGCATAGGACCTACGGGAAGCAGGAATACCAATACCAAAAGCAGGGTTCCCACTACCGCACTGACCGCCAGAATCGCAGCAAAGCTGCGTATTTTTTTAGCCATAGCTTACTTATCTCTCCAGATGATACGTCCCTTACTCAGATCGTAGGGAGACAGCTCCAGTGTCACCTTATCTCCGGGAAGGATACGGATAAAGTTCTGACGAAGCTTACCGCTAATGGTAGCCAGTACTCTGTGTCCGTTCTCCAGTTCTACACGAAACATGGTATTGGGAAGCTTCTCCACAACAGTTCCTTCGATTTCGATTACATCACTTTTAGACATAAATTTCCTCCATAGCTTTCTACTTTTTGATTCTAGTTCTTGTTCATGCTTCTCAGAAGCTGCAATAGTTCCACTCTGTCATGATACTCTTTTAAATGACTTCTGATCTGCTCATTGATCTCCTCTTCACGGTCTGCGGCAGGTTGCTGCACTTTCTGCATAAGTCCTGCCTTAGCCGCAAAATGTATGATCTGAATATGTTTTTTCTTTTTCTTTTTGGGATTTGTCACACCGCGAAGCCGTCCATCGCACAAAAATACACTGTCACCCTCTTCTCCGATGATCAGGTACAATCTGTCCTTGTCATGACCGGCTTTTGAAGTTGCAAGTTCTCCTATCATACCGTAAGTCTAACCTTTCTTACGCATTATAATCGCAGTGGATTACTCTTAATACATGGTCAGGATCTCGGGCTCGCCGTCCGTGATCAGGACCGTATTCTCATAATGTGCGGACAGGGATCCATCCTCGGTGACTACTGTCCAGTCGTCATCCAGCCATGCCACATCCGGTCTTCCGATGTTGATCATAGGCTCGATTGCCAGGGTCATACCTGCCTGAAGCTTAATTCCGTGTCTGCGCTGTGCAAAATTGGGGATCTGGGGATCCTCATGCAGGCTGGTGCCGATACCATGACCTACCAGGTCTCTTACGATACCGTAGCCAAAAGGCTTGATATAGGCATCAATTGCATTGGAAATATCATACAGGTGGTTACCTGCCTTTGCCATCTCAATGCCTGCGAAAAAGCTTCCCTTGGTCCTCTCCATCAAAAGTCTTGCTTCTTCACTGACCTGGCCTACCGGGAAAGTACGTGCCATGTCGGAATGATATCCCTTATAGATCAATCCCGCATCCAGACTTACAATATCACCCTCGTGAAGAATATGATCTTTGTGAGGAATACCATGTACGACTTCATCATTCACAGATACACAGATAGATGCCGGATATCCGTTATAATTCAGGAAGTTGGGAATGCAGCCGTGGGCACGGATCAGCTTCTCACCCAGGTTGTTGATATCCAGAGTGGATACACCGGGGTGTACTGCCTTCTCCATCTGGCTGAATACATCCGCCAAAATTTTACAAGATTCTCTCATCAGCTCGATCTCACGCTGTGATTTGATAGTTACTGCCATTTTCTTCACCTTTCCGTTCCGGACTTTTCTGCTGCTGATCAGAGGTCCGGACTTTTCTTAGCCAAGGATTGCTACGATATCCGCAAATACCTCTTTCATATCCTTGGTGCCGTCTACGGTCTTTAATACATTTTTCTTAGTATAGAAATCGATCAGCGGCTGGGTCTGGTCATGATATACCTTCAGACGGTTCAATACGGTCTCAGGCTTATCATCATCACGCAGTACCAATTCCTGTCCGCACTTATCACAGATGCCTTCCTTCTTGGGAGGAATGTGCTCGATATGATAAGTTGCGCCGCAGGACAGACATGCGCGTCTGCCGGACATTCTCTTCACGATATTCTCATCGGGAACATTTACGTCGATTGCAAAATCAATTGCATCGCCCAGCTCGGTCAGTGCCTTGTCCAGTACTTCTGCCTGGGGAATGGTTCTGGGGAATCCATCCAGTACATAGCCGTTCTTGCAATCATCCTGTGCAACTCTGTCTAAGAGGATCTTGACGGTCAGTTCATCGGGAACCAGCTGACCCTGATCCATGTATTTCTTCGCTTCCATACCAAGCTCAGTTCCGTTCTTGATATTTGCACGGAAAATATCTCCTGTGGATACATGAGGAATTCCATACTTCTCGGCGATCATTTTTGCCTGTGTACCTTTACCTGCGCCGGGTGCGCCTAACATGATAATCTTCATATCTGCTCCTATCTGCCTGCTGCTGCAGGCTCTGCTCTTCTATGGATAAGCTACAAATACAGCCCAACATTTATATTTTAACTTTTATGCGGCTTTTTTGCAATAGATTTTCCCATAATACAAAAATAACCGGATGATCATAAACCATCCGGTTACTGTTATGCTACTAATCTTCCAGGAATCCCTTGTAGTTACGAACAAGCATCTGAGACTCTACCTGCTTCATGGTCTCCAGTACTACGCTTACGATAATGATCAGGCTGGTACCGCCGAAGGATACGCTTGCACCGAACACACCGTTGAAGAAGTACGGGATCACAGATACAATGATCAGACCGATCGCACCGATGAATACGATATAATTCAGAATCTTATTCAGATAATCGCTGGTCGGCTTACCGGGTCTGATACCGGGGATAAAACCGCCCTGCTTCTTCATATTATCGGCAATCATCAAAGGATTAAATGTAATGGATGTATAGAAGTATGCAAAAAATACAATCAATACAATGTAAAACAAAAGTCCCAGGGAATAAATCGGCTGGCTGGGTTTGCACCAGTAACCGGAATTCAGACCCTTGAGGATCTCCGCCCACACGCCGGTTCCGTTATATCCGATAAAGGAACAGATAATAATCGGGAACTGCATAATGGACTGTGCAAAAATGATAGGAATAACGCCGGAAGTATTTACCTTCAACGGAATGTTGGAGGTCTGTCCGCCGACCATCTTTCTGCCCTGCATTTTCTTAGCATACTGTACCGGAATCTTGCGGACACCATCATTTAAGATGATAACCATTACCACCATAGCAATAATAATTGCGAAGATGATAACGACAGCAAGGATTGCGGTTGCCGGAGCTTTTCCGAACACAAACTGCTCAAACAGATTGCTCAGGTCTTGAGGAAGTCTGGAAATGATGTTGATCACCAGTACGATGGAAATACCATTTCCGATCCCTTTTTCTGTGATTCGTTCACCCACCCACATCAGGAAAGCACTACCGGCGGTAAGTGCTGTGATAGCGGTAATTACATTCAGAGCATTAAACTCGATCAGATAGCCCTGTCTGCCGAAACCGATTGCCATTGCTGTGGACTGGATCAGTGCGAGCGCCACGGTAACGTATCTGGTGATAGCGACCATTTTCTTACGGCCGTCTTCACCATCACGCTGCATTTCTTCCAGCTTAGGAATAGCAATTGTAAGCAGCTGCATGATAATGGAAGATGTAATATAAGGGTTGATATTCAATGCCAGAATAGACATGTTCAGGAAAGAACCGCCTGTAATGGCATCGAAGAAACTGAACGCACCGCCTGTCTGCTGGGCAAACCATTGAGAAAAGAACTTTGTGTCCACTCCGGGTACGGGAAGCTGTGATCCGATACGGATCACAACTAACATTCCCAGTGTAAAAAGAATCTTTTGTCTGATTTCTTTGATTTTAAATGCGTTTTTCAGTGTTGTAAGCATTACATCACCTCAGCAGTTCCACCAAGAGCCTCGATCTTTTCTTTTGCGGATGCGCTGAAAGCATCTACCTTTACATCAAGCTTTTTGGTAAGTTCTCCGTTTCCAAGGATCTTTACTCCATCTCTGGGGTTCTTAATGATTCCTGCTTCAACTAATGCGTTTACATCAACGGTAGCACCGTTGTCAAAGCACTCCAGAGCACTTACATTGATAGCAACGATTTCCTTAGTGTTTCTGTTAGTGAAACCTCTCTTAGGAATACGTCTGTATAAAGGCATCTGACCACCTTCGAAACCGGGTCTGGGAGCTCCGGAACGAGCCTTCTGTCCCTTATGACCCTTACCTGCGGTCTTGCCATTTCCTGAACCGTGTCCACGGCCTCTTCTAAAATTATCACTGTGTTTGGAACCTTCTGCAGGTCTTAAATTGGATAATTCCATTCCTAACACCTCCTTATCTGATTATGCTTCTTCTACCTTGATCAAATGATTCACCTGACGGATCTGTCCTCTTGTTGCATCATTATCAGGCAGTACTACGGACTTGCCGATCTTACGCAGTCCCATAGACTCCACGATTGCTTTATTCTTCGGCACTGCGCCGATGGTGGACTTTACCAGAGTGATCTTTAACTTCTTGTCTGCCATACTCTACTCCTTTCTGTTGGCCCTGTCAACTTAACGGGAAGATCCGGCTTACGCCAGAACTTCCTCAACAGACTTTCCACGATTCTTTGCTACTTCTTCGGGAGCCTTGATCTGGCTTAAACCGGAGATAGTTGCAAGAACAACGTTCTGCTTATTGTTGGAGCCAAGAGACTTGGTACGGATATTCTTGATACCTGCAAGCTCACAAACGACACGAGCGGGACCACCAGCGATGATACCGGTACCTTCGGGAGCCTTCTTCAGTAAAACGTTAGCAGAACCATACTTACCGATGAAATCATGGGTGATGGAATTGTTCTCATCCAGATTGATCTCTACGATGTGCTTAACAGCGTCTTCCTTACCCTTACGGATAGCTTCGGGAATTTCTACAGCCTTTCCCAGACCAGCGCCTACATGGCCGTTGCCGTCGCCGACTACTACCAGAGCGGTGAATCTCATGTTACGACCACCCTTAACGGTCTTGGTTACACGCTTGATGGTAACAACTTTATCATTTAACTCTAACTGGCTTGCATCTATGATTGTGTGTTTCATGGTGTATTCCTCTTTCCTTTCCTAGAATTCCAGGCCAGCTTCTCTGGCTGCATCGGCTAAAGCTGCTACTTTACCCTGATAAATGAAACCGCCACGGTCGAAAACAACTTCCTTGATGCCCTTTTCGATTGCTCTCTTTGCGATAACAGTTCCAAGATATGCTGCTGCATCAACGTTATTGGTCTTCTCCAGCTCTGCCTTGATCTCTTTCTCAAGAGTAGATGCAGATACTAAAGTGTTACCAACTGTATCGTCGATAATTTGAGCATACATATGATTATTGCTTCTGAACACTGCAAGACGAGGTCTTTCAGCAGTGCCGCTGAAGCGGTTACGAATTTTCATGTGCTTTTTTGCACGTACTAACTGTCTGGACTCTTTACTAACCATCTTCATACTCTCCTTATCTATTATTTCTTACCAGTCTTACCAACTTTACGTCTGATGGTCTCATCGGCATACTTAATACCCTTACCCTTGTAAGGCTCAGGTCTTCTCTTGTCGCGGATCTCAGCAGCGTACTGGCCAACTTTTTCTTTGTCGATACCCTTAACGATGATCACGTTCTGGCCTTCTACTACTGCTTCAATGCCTTCAGGATCGATCATCTCTACGGGATGAGAGTAACCAAGGTTCAGGGTCAGCTTATTGCCGGACTTAGCAGCTCTGTAACCAACACCATTTACTTCCAGCTTCTTCTGATAGCCTTCGGTAACACCTACTACCATGTTGTGGATCAGAGTTCTGGTCAGACCGTGAAGAGACTTCATCTTCTTCAGATCGTTGGGTCTGCTTACGAGAACTTCTGCTCCTTCTACTTTAATTTCCATCTCAGAGGGTAATACTCTTTCCAGAGTACCCTTGGGACCTTTCACAGTCACTTTATTATTTTCTGCAACTTCTACAGTTACACCTGCAGGAATTGCGATTGGCATTCTACCTATTCTGGACATGCCCGTACCTCCTAATTTACTAACTTACAACAGTTGCTGTTCCTAAGCGGCATCTTTTGACGCTTTAGAATTATTTTTCGTCTCCGGAGAATTTTACGCTTGCGGAAAATTCTCTTAGGAGCAAAACTTAGATTTTATTAGTCAGCGTATTTTGCTGACTTAGAAAATCTTTTTGCTCTTACCAAACGAATGCTAATACTTCGCCGCCAACCTGAAGCTCACGAGCCTTCTTGTCGGTGATAACACCCTGGTTGGTAGAGATAATAGCAATACCCAGACCGCCAAGAACCTTAGGCAGATCTTCCTTGCCAGCATATACACGTAAACCGGGCTTGGAGATTCTCTTGATACCGGAGATGATCTTCTCGTTCTTGTCTGCGCCGTACTTCAGAGTGATGTGGATGGTCTTGAAACCACCGTCTTCAACGATGTCGTACTTCTTAATATATCCCTCATCCAGCAGAATCTGTGCAATAGCCAGCTTCATCTTGGAAGAAGGTACGTCTACGGTGTCGTGTTTTGCAGTATTTGCATTACGGATTCTTGTAAGCATATCTGCGATAGGATCGCTCATTGTCATGATTTAGTTTCCTCCTTATTATTTGACTTGAATCATGCTCAGTACATACACTTTGTATATACCATCTATATTATAAGATTACTCTTATAAACTAATTTAAAGCTTTTCGCTCCGGAGACGAAGCTTAGCTTTACCAGCTTTACTTTTCATCTTGCTCCGGAGAATTTTTCCACCGGGAAAATTCTCTTAGGAGTGAAATATAGATTTTGTTAGCCAGCGTACTTTGCTGGCTTATAAAATCTTTTCACTCTTACCAAGATGCCTTCTTAACTCCGGGAATCTCGCCCTTGTAAGCCAGTTCACGGAAGCAAACACGGCAAATTCCGTATTTTCTCAGTACAGAGTGGGGACGACCACAAATCTTGCAACGGGTATAAGCCTGAGTAGAGAACTTAGGTTTGCGCTGCTGTTTAATCTTCATTGATGTCTTTGCCATCAGAATTTACCTCCTTGATTACTTTGCGAAAGGCATGTTGAACAGTCTCAGCAGCTCACGTGCCTCTTCGTCGGTCTTAGCAGTTGTTACGAAAATGATATCCATACCTCTGGTCTTGTCGATCTTATCGTACTCGATCTCAGGGAAGATGAACTGCTCTTTGATACCGAGTGCATAGTTACCTCTGCCGTCGAATGCGTTAGGGTTAACGCCTCTGAAGTCACGGACACGAGGAAGCGCGAGGTTAACCAGACGATCCAGGAACTCATACATCTTCTCACCACGCAGAGTGGTCTTACATCCGATGGGCATGCCCTCACGGATCTTGAAGTTTGCTACGGAATTCTTAGCCTTGGTCAGAACTGCTTTCTGTCCGGTAATAGCTTCCATATCAGCAACTGCATTCTCAAGGATCTTAGCGTTTTCTTTTGCTTCACCAACACCCATGTTGATAACGATCTTGTCGAGCTTGGGAACTTCCATTACATTAGCGTAACCGAACTTCTTGGTCATAGCATCGACGATCTCATTGTTATATAAATCTTTCAGTCTGCTCACTTATATTTCCTCCTTCCTATTGATTAGTCAATCACTTCGCCTGTTGACTTTGCGAAACGTACTTTCTTGCCGTCTTCAACCTTGAAGCCAACTCTTGTGGTCTTGCCTTTTACAACAAGCATAACGTTTGAAATATCAATAGGAGCTTCTTTCTCAACAATACCGCCATTGGGGTTTGCCTGAGAAGGCTTTGCATGCTTTGTGATCTTGTTAACGCCCTCAACCAGGACTTTATGATTCTTTACGTCTACAGAGAGAACCTTGCCCTCTGTACCTAAGTCTTTACCAGCGATAACCTTAACGGTGTCGCCCTTCTTAATTTTCATTGTAGACATGTGGCAACCTCCTTATAATACTTCGGGAGCCAGGGAAACAATTTTCATGAACTGTTTCTCACGAAGCTCTCTTGCAACCGGCCCAAAGATACGGGTTCCTCTGGGAGTCTTGTCATCTTTGATGATAACTGCAGCGTTCTCATCAAACTTGATGTAAGAACCGTCTTTACGACGAGCGCCCTTTACGGAACGAACTACAACTGCCTTTACTACATCACCTTTTTTTACAACGCCACCTGGTGTTGCATCTTTAACGGAAGCAACAATCACGTCGCCGATCTGTGCATATCTTCTGGTAGAACCGCCCATAACACGAATGCAAAGTAACTCTTTTGCGCCGGTGTTATCAGCAACTTTCAGTCTACTTTCCTGCTGAACCATGTTATTCCTCCTTCACCGCTTCCGCGGTTTCTTACAAACTTAATATTCGGTGCTAATTTATTTAGCCGAAGCCAAATTTATTTGGCTTTTTCTACGATCTCAACAAGTCTCCATCTCTTGTCCTTGGACAGGGGTCTTGTCTCCATAACTTTTACGATATCGCCAATGTTGCACTCGTTATTCTCGTCATGAGCCTTCAGCTTGTAGGTGTCCTTTACGATCTTTTTGTAAAGGGGATGCTTAACATGCTCTTCGATTGCAACTACAATAGTTTTATCCATCTTATTACTGATAACTTTACCAGTACGTGTTTTTCTTAAATTTCTTTCCACGGTTTGATCTCCTTTCTACGCACCCACGCGTTACGCTCTAGCCTTCTCGGTGATAACAGTCTGAATACGTGCAATGTTTCTTCTGACTTCTTTGATTCTTGCAGTATTGTCTAACTGATTGGTTGCGTTCTGGAATCTCAAATTGAAAAGTTCTTTTTTAGCAGCTACCAGCTCCTGTGCCAGTTCTGCATCGGACTTTGTCTTCAATTCTTCTACAAATTTATTTGATTTCATTCTGTCACACCGCCTTCCACATCTGCCTTAGCAATGATCTTACACTTACAAGGGAGCTTGTGCATAGCAAGACGTAATGCTTCACGAGCGTCCTCTTCGGGAACACCAGCGATCTCGAACATTACACGTCCGGGCTTAACAACTGCTACCCAGCAATCTACAGCGCCTTTACCGGAACCCATACGAGTACCGAGAGGCTTTACAGTTACGGGCTTATCGGGGAAAATCTTAATCCATACTTTACCGGTACGCTTGGTATAACGGGTAAGCGCAATACGGGCTGCCTCAATCTGATTAGACTTGATCCAGCAGGGTTCTGTAGCAACCAGACCAAATTCGCCATATGCCAGGGTGTTACCTCTGGAAGCTTTTCCGGCCATGGATCCACGGAACTGTTTACGACGTTTTACTCTCTTCGGCATTAACATTATTTATCGCTCCCTTCCATCTGATTTCCTTTTGTAGGAAGTATCTCGCCTTTATAAATCCAAACTTTAACTCCAACTTTACCATAGGTGGTGTTTGCTTCAGCAAAACCGTAGTCGATATCTGCTCTTAAGGTCTGCAGAGGAATGGTTCCCTCGCTGTAGAACTCAGCACGAGCGATATCAGCACCGCCCAGACGACCGGAACAGCAGGTCTTGATACCCATAGCGCCGGACTTCATGGTTCTGCCCATGCAGGACTTCATTGCACGTCTGAAGGATACACGGTTCTCCAGCTGCTGAGCGATGTTCTCAGCTACCAGCTGCGCATCTCTGTCAGGTCTCTTGATCTCCTTGATGTCAACCATAACCTTCTTATCGGTTAACTTGGAGAGTTCTTTCTTGGTTACTTCGATCTCAGCACCGCCCTTACCGATTACAACACCGGGCTTAGCAGTATAGATGATAACCTTTACTCTGTCAGATGCTCTCTCGATCTCGATCTTGGAAACACCTGCACTGTATAATTTCTTCTTCAGGAACTTTCTGATGTTGTAGTCTTCTACCAGATAATCAGAAAACTCTGCATCAGCGTACCACTTGGAATCCCAATCTTTAATAACACCGACTCTCAGGCCGTGAGGATTAACTTTCTGTCCCATAAACTTTTAATAGCTCCTTTCCCTACTTCTTCTCATCAAGAACGATGGTAATGTGGCTCATTCTCTTTTCGATTCTATAAGCTCTGCCCTGTGCTCTGGGCTTTACTCTCTTCATGGTAGGTCCTTTGTTTGCAAAGCACTCTGCAACATAAAGGTTCTCGGTATTCATACCGTTGTTGTTCTCAGCATTAGCGATCGCTGACTCAAGCAGCTTCTTGATCAGGCTGGAAGCATATCTGGGGTTGTACTCCAGAATACCAAGTGCAGTCTGTACATCTTTGCCTCTGATGGCATCTAATACGAAACAAGCCTTCTGAACAGATACTCTTGCGTAAGACAGCTTAGCTGAAGGTCTTGTATCTTTCTGAGCGTTTCTTTCTCTCTTAATTTGGGATCTATGTCCTTTAGCCATAGATTTGGTCCTCCTTTCAAACTGAAACCGCGCAACGCACCCGTGTGTTTCCTAAGTGCTGCGCACAAAAATATCCCGTCTTCTTTCCTCTTAATATATAATTCCGAGGGAAGACCCTCGGGAGAGCGCATAGCTCTCCCAGCCATCTATATAAGATAGCATATTTTAAGCTCCAGGTCAACAATTAAATTATCTAACCTTGGATTTCTTCTCGTCCTTGCCGTGACCTCTGAAGGTTCTGGTTGCAACGAACTCACCGAGCTTGTGGCCAACCATATCCTCAGTAACGTATACGGGAACATGCTTTCTACCATCATGAACAGCAATCGTATGTCCTACGAAGGAAGGGAAAATTGTAGAACGACGGGACCAGGTCTTAATAACCTGCTTCTGTCCTGATGCATTTAAAGCGTCGACTTTCTTTAACAGGCTTGCGTCTGCGAAAGGTCCTTTTTTCAGTGATCTAGCCATGATCTTTCCTCCTTAACTATTTGATTGCTCTGCCGTCACGTCTTCTTACGATCAGCTTATTGGAAGCCTTCTTAGATTTACGTGTCTTCAGACCAAGAGCAGGTTTACCCCAAGGTGTGCTGGGGCCGGGACGACCGATACCGGTCTTACCTTCACCACCACCATGAGGATGGTCGTTGGGGTTCATGACGGAACCACGTACGGTGGGACGGATGCCCATGTGACGCTTACGTCCGGCTTTACCGATCTTAACCAGGCTATGATCAACGTTACCTACAACACCAACAGTTGCACGGCAAACCAGGGGAACCATTCTCATCTCACCGGAGGGAAGACGAAGAGTAGCATACTTGCCTTCCTTTGCCATCAGCTGTGCGCTGTTACCGGCGGAACGAACCAGCTGGCCGCCCTTGCCGGGATATAACTCAATGTTGTGTACCTGAGTACCTACAGGGATCTCGGACAGAGGTAAGCAGTTACCTACTCTAACCTCGGCCTCTGCACCGTTCATAACCTTCATTCCGTCGGTCAGGCCTTCGGGAGCGAGGATATAGGACTTGGTACCGTCTTCGTAGCAGATCAGCGCAATGTTTGCTGTTCTGTTAGGATCGTACTCGATACCGATTACGGTAGCAGGGATGCCATCCTTGTATCTCTTGAAATCAATTACTCTGTATTTTCTTCTGGAACCGCCGCCGCGATGTCTTACAGTGATCTTACCCTGATTGTTACGGCCGGAGTTCTTCTTCAGGGAAACACACAGGCTCTTCTCGGGAGAGGTCTTGGTGATCTCAGAGAAGTCAGAACCAGTCATGTTTCTTCTGGAAGGTGTATAGGGGTTATATGTCTTAATTCCCATTACTGTATCTCCTTTACGATGATTTTTTGCGCGAGCACTCAAGTGCCGCATACTTGAATCTTAAGCAGTAGCTTTACTCTTACAGACCTGCGAAGATCTCGATCTCTTTGCTATCTGCTGTTAACTGAACAATTGCCTTCTTGGTCTTGGCAGTCTTGCCAGTAACCATTCCACGTCTCTTGTTCTTGCCATCCATGTTGATGGTGTTAACACTCTTAACCTTGGTACCTTCGAACATCTTCTCAACAGCCTCTTTGATCTGAGACTTGTTAGCTTCGGTGTGAACGAGGAAGGTGTACTTTTTCTCGCCCATGCCAGCCATGCTCTTCTCGGTAATAACGGGTTTGAGGATTACATCATAGTATTTAATATCAGCCATTATGCGTATACCTCCTCAATCTTTGCAACAGCATCCTTGGTCAGGACAACTGTCTTAGCCTTCATTACGTCGTAAACGTTGATGGTATTTACCAGGGTGGTATCTACATCAGCTACGTTTCTAGCGGACATAACTACGTTAGTATCATTATCAGCGATCACTACCAGTCCCTTTTCCACCTTTAAGTTATTCATAACATTGGCGAAGTTCTTGGTCTTGATCTCGTCAAATTTCAGCTCATCTACTACGATCAGGCTGCTTCCCTGAACCTTGCTGGTCAGTGCAGACTTCAGAGCTGCTCTCTTCTCTTTCTTGTTAAGCTTGAAAGAGTAATCTCTGGGAACGGGAGCGAATACTACGCCGCCGCCTGCCCACTGGGGAGATCTGGTTGAACCCTGTCTTGCATGACCGGTTCCCTTCTGTCTCCAGGGCTTTCTTCCGCCACCGGATACCTCAGAACGGGTCTTTGCTTTCTGAGTTCCCTGACGATTATTTGCAAGCTGCTGTACAACTGCCATGTGTACCAGGTGCTCGTTCACTTCAACACCAAACACTGCATCGTTTAATTCGATTGTACCAACTTCTTTGCCTTCCATATTGTAAACAGATACGTTTGCCATCTGATTGGTCCTCCTTTCGTCCTAAACTATGCCTCAACCTTAACGGTCTCTTTGATGGTTACTAAAGCTTTCTTAGGTCCGGGAACTGCGCCCTTTACCAGAAGCAGATTCTTCTCAGCATCTACTCTTACGACCTCAAGATTCTGAACAGTTACCTTTACACAACCCATATGTCCAGGCATTCCCTTGCCCTTGAATACACGGCTAGGGGAGGAACATGCACCATTGGAACCCTGATGACGATGGAACTTGGAACCATGAGCCATAGGTCCTCTGTGCTGTCCAAATCTCTTGATTGCGCCCTGGAAGCCCTTACCTTTGGAGATTGCGGAAGCGTCTACCTTATCGCCTGCAGCGAAGATGTCAGCTTTGATCTCTGCACCAAGGGTGTACTCCTCAGCGTTCTCAAACTTGAACTCTCTTACATATCTCTTGGAGCTTACGCCAGCCTTCTTGAAGTGGCCCTGCTCTGCTTTGTTAACACCATGTCTGTGTACGATCTGCTTCTTGCCGCTGGCATCCTTGTTAACAACCTTATCCTTCTTGTCAACGAAGCCTACCTGTACAGCACTGTAGCCGTCATTCTCCACGGTCTTTACCTGAGTAACCACGCAGGGACCAGCCTGAAGCACGGTTACGGGAACGAGCACGCCATCTTCATTGAAGATCTGGGTCATTCCAACTTTTGTTGTCAAAATTGCTTTCTTCATTTTTACCTCCTGTGTTCTACATAGCGGACCAAAGTAAAGGGCACTTTGTTCTTACGTCTAAGTAGAGGTTTTGTTGTTTGGCTTTACTTTGAAAAACTTATTAGTTGTTCTTCATCTTGATGTCGATGTAAACACCGGCAGGCATTTCCAGTCTCTGAAGAGCATCAACAGTCTTCTGAGTAGGAGCCATGATGTCGATCAGTCTCTTGTGAGTTCTCTGCTCGAACTGTTCTCTGGAATCCTTGTACTTGTGTACTGCTCTCAGAATGGTAACAACTTCCTTCTTGGTAGGAAGAGGCACGGGACCACTCACCTGAGCTCCGGTCTTCTTAACAGTTTCGATGATTTTTTTGGCAGATGCATCAACAAGCTGATGTTCATAAGCTTTCAATGTAATTCTCATTACCTGATTTGCCATAAAAAAAGTCGCCTCCTTTTCGCACTTTTGTAAGTTAATACTTACTTTTTGTACGGACAAGCGGTGACTGTACACTTTCCCGTGTGTGTCTGCGACCTTTGCGCAACGCTTTCTTCTCTCCGGTCATAAACTTACACGTTGTTACTGCTCAAGGCAGATGTTAATTGGTACAGTGACTTGCCGTCAGTTTTCTAACTTGACATTCGCTCCACGGAAAACCCGATCTCCATTACTGGGAACCGGCAACCTCACGCTTCACAGCTATCATGCCACAGCAAGGATTAGTATACATTGAATTTATGGGCATTGCAAGACTTTTTTTAAAATAATTGTATTTTTTTCAAAACAATTTATTTTTGTTGTTTTGCATAGGTTTGCCACTGTATTTTTGTGAGTTTCTTCTTAATATATAATATAGCCCAGTATAATATCGCCCATTATTTTTTTAATAAATGAAGCCGTCCCCTGGATGCTCTCAGATGCTGCCGGGGCTTATTCTGGCAAAATCTCTTGCTAAGCCCCGCTGGTCCGGTAGCGACGGGGCTTATTCTGGCAAAATCTTTTGTTGCGCCCCGCTGGTCCGAGATCACCGGGGCTTATTCTGGCAAAATCTTTTGCTGCGCCCCGCTGGTCCGAAATCGCCGGGGCTTATCTTGACAAAATCTCTTGCTAAGCCCCGCTGGTCCGAGATCACCGGGGCTTATTCTGGCAAAATCTTTTGTTGCGCCCCGCTGGTCCGAGATCCCCGGGGCTTATTCCGACAAAATCTCTTGCTAAGCCCCGCTGGTCCGAGATCCCCGGGGCTTATTCTGGCAAAATCTTTTGCTGCGCCCCGCTGGTCCGAAATCGCCGGGGCTTATCTTGACAAAATCTCTTGCTAAGCCCCACTGATCCGAAAGCCAAAGGGTATCATCGGCCTGGTTTTGCCTCCCATACCCTCGCCAACACAAATACATAAAAATACCGACAGGCAGATATCTTCGCTGTCCATCAGTATTTTTGTCTGTCAACATTTACTTCATCAACAGTCTGTTACAGCCGGTTTGCCTTCACGTCCTCGAACTCCTGCAGCATTTCCTCGGAAGGAGCCTTGGTAGCGAGGCTGACTGCGATGATAGCGATAAGTCCCAGCCCGAAGCCTACTACCAGGGAATACAATCCGGTAGCTTTACCCAGGGTCTGTCCCCCCATAAGAGGAATGTAATCCCAGATGATCACGGCAAGTGCTCCGGTGACAATTCCGGCTACCGCTCCGAGGAAATTGGTTCTCTTCCAATATAAGGACATCACTACCAGCGGACCGAATGCGGCGCCTAAACCTGCCCACGCGTTGGACACCAGTCCCATGACGGTGTTGTTCGGATTCCATGCGATGATGTAAGCCAGCACAGCTACTACCAGTACTGTGACACGGCTGACATTCATAACGGTCTTGTCATCCGCATCCTTCTTGAGCAGTCCCTTGAAGATATCTTCCGCTACGCTGGAGGCGCTGACTAACAGCTGGGAATCCGCCGTGGACATGATCGCTGCCAGGATACCGCAAAGGAACAATCCTGCAATGAACGGAGCCCGCATCTCCACAGTAAATACCTTCTTGATCATCTCGATAAATACCTTCTCATTATTGCCGTTCACCAGTTCCGGCAGATAAGCTCTGCCCAGAATACCGATAAACACTGCAAATCCCAGGGATAATGCTACCCAGCTGATGGCTGTAGCCTTGGACTTGGTCATTTCCTTCTCATCCCGGACCGCCATGAATCTCACCAGGATGTGGGGCATTCCGAAATATCCCAGTCCCCAGCCGAGCCCGGAGATCACGCTGATGATATTGTTGCTGCCATCACCGTTCTTCATCAGGTTCAGGAAATTAGCACTATCGGCACCGCTGGCTTCCAGACCGGCTGACAATGTAGTACCGCCGCTTGTCATAAAATGATAAGCAAATAAAGGTACTGCCAGAATACCGACCAGCATCAGCATGCCCTGAATAAAGTCTGTCACACATACCGCGGTAAATCCACCGAGGAAGGTATATACCAGCACTACCAGCGCACCGATGGTCAGTGCCACATGATAATCAATACCGAACACAGACTCGAACAGCTGACCACCGGCAGAAAGTGCGGACGCACAATATACCAGGAAAAATACTACAATAGTAATAGAAGAAACAGTCATCAATACCTTCTTCTCATCATGGAATCTGTTTTCAAAATAAGTAGGCAGTGTCACGGAGTTGTTTGCGCGGATCGTATATCTGCGCAGCTTCGTGGCGATAAATAGCCAGTTTAACGTCGTGCCGATAAACAGTCCGATGGCGATCCAGCCGTCACCTCCGACACCGGTTAAGTAAATAGCTCCCGGCAGTCCCATTAACAGCCATCCGCTCATATCCGATGCCTGCGCGGACAATGCAGCGACGAAGCCGTTCAGCTTTCTGCCTCCTAAAAAGTAATCTTCGGAATTGTTGTTTCCCTTTGCATAGAACGCTCCGATAGCGATCATCATGAGTAAATACAGCACGAATGCCACAATTACCCAGCCCAGCGTATTTCCTGTCATAATAGCCTCCTCAAATTTTTCTTCTTGTACATTTTCTTAATTGTATACAGTGATACGATTTATTATATACAAGAAATGACTTATCGTCAACAAATTAGTTTGCTATCGCTGTAATGCACGAAAGTTTGATTTGATATATCACTTTATAAATAAAATCAAATGTTATTCAAATGCAAAACGCTGCACATTGACGTAGTTTTCCGTCATTCCACCTTTAAAGTCGTTCAGTTCTTCAACCATCTAACCTCTCTCTGCAAGTATTCCTTGAAAAAGTCTTGCTGGTATTATATTCTATTATTATGTCCTATAAAAGTTAGTTACAAGTATACACGCAGAAAGGTTTCTATATGTGGATTGCAGATCATTGGAAAGATTACGAAGTGCTGGATACGTCCAGCGGAGAAAAGTTAGAGCGATGGGGAGATTATATTCTGGTGCGTCCGGATCCCCAGGTCATCTGGAAGACGCCCCACGATCATAAGGGCTGGAAGCAGAAAAACGGTCATTACCACAGAAGTGCCAAGGGCGGCGGAGAATGGGAGTTCTTCCATCTGCCGGATGAATGGGCGATTCATTACACCCTGCCTTTTCAGAAGGAAGCCTCCGGTAAGGCTGATCCTCTGACCTTCCATCTGAAGCCCTTCAGCTTCAAGCATACCGGTCTGTTCCCGGAGCAGGCGGTGAATTGGGACTGGTTCTCCGGTCTGATCCATGAGGCAGGCAGACCCGTGAAGGTACTGAACCTCTTCGCTTACACCGGCGGTGCCACTGTATCCGCCGCGGCTGCGGGAGCTGCTGTGACCCATGTGGATGCATCCAAAGGTATGGTCGGCTGGGCGAAGGAGAACGCTGCTGCCAGCGGGCTTGCCGATGCTCCCATCCGCTGGCTGGTGGACGACTGCATGAAGTTCGTAGAGCGTGAGATCCGCCGTGGCAACAAATACGACGGCATCATCATGGATCCCCCTTCCTATGGCAGGGGTCCCAAGGGCGAGATCTGGAAAATAGAAGATAATATCTGGGATTTCGTAGGACTGACCGCACAGCTTTTATCCGATGATGCGCTGTTCTTCCTGATCAATTCCTACACCACCGGATTGCAGCCCGCCGTGCTGTCCTATATGATGAATTCCACCCTGACGAAAAAATTCGGCGGTCATGTGGAAGCCGGAGAGATCGGCCTGCCCGTCACCGAGAGCGGTCTGGTACTGCCCTGCGGTGCTTCCGGACGCTGGCAGCGTGACTAAATGATACGCATAACGAGCACAACGCAAAAAGGAGCCCCCTCGTGAGGCTCCTTTCTTCTACAACACATATTTTCTTAACACCGGAATCTTGCGCAACACCCAGGCGGTCGCCGTTGCCAGTGCCAGCACTACCAGACAGAATACAGCCAGCAACAAAATCAACACCGCATGTCCTGCGGCAACAGACTGCACACCGCATTGTTCCAACACTGTAAAGGGTGTGATCTTCACGAATTTATACAGCAGGTTCACGTAGACCGGATGTACCAGGTATACGGCGAAGCTCAAGGCTCCCGCCTCCTGCCAGGGGATCCGGTGTGTTCTGTCCTTCTCCCGGGCAGTAGAATCCGCACCGCCCCGTCCCCCATTCCATCCTGCAGCGAACAGAAGCACTGCAAGCAATACTGTAAACGGATAATTGTATGCCATCTGGATGGAGAATCCGGCAAATGTCCTGCTGAGGATCATTCCCATTATCAGCACTGCCGCAGCGATCAGCCACACATTCCATGCCTGACTTTCCACGTTTTGTGTTTCTCCGTCCCATTCCGTATTGTCTCCGGCTCTTCTACCACTTCCGGGCTCCACCATCTGACCGCCTACGTTCCTTCCCTTGTCCACACATACTTCTCTCACCACGAAGAGATATCCACACAGATAATACAGGAAATACACGCCGCCATCCGGCAATACCGGAATACTGTTACTATCCAGTACCTTATTCAGAAACGGTGCCACACTGCTTCCTAAGAAGATCACTGTCATAACTGCTACAACACTCCACACCGGCAGAATCTGCAGCACTTTTTTCAGAAGTGGTGTGATCAGATACAAAAACAATATCAGATACAGATACCACATATGGGACCAGGTATGTCCCGTCAGGGTCATCTTCAGTGCCTCCGGGATCATCATGACCCGGAAGCTTTTCTCCGCCACCACCAGCTCGGACGCTGCATACGGAACGCCGAATAGGAGGATTGCCAGTGCAATCCTCCTGCAATATTTTTTAATCATGACCGGATAAGTCAATGTGCGTTCCGGATTTAGGAACAAATATCCCGAGATCAATAAAAATATAGGAACACACCAGGTCACCAGATCCATAACTGACAGCAATAATGACCGGTATTCCGGCACTATTGACGCGTCTGTCACATCTGTCGCACCCGTCAGTACGTGCATCAGCACCACTGCACAGGTTGCCAGTACCCGGAGCACGTCCAGGAACTGCTTCCTGGGTCCGGATAAGCCTTTTGTCATGTCTCTTCCATCTCCTCCATCAGGCGCATGCCTGCAGTATCAGTCACAGGAAGGGAGAATACGATGCTTTTCGCCTTACTCTCCAGTCCTGCTTTTTCCATTATAGCACGCATGATGGAATTTTTCTGCTCACTTTTTACCACAATGAACAACATTTCTTTTTCCGGCACCAGTGTCACGCCCAAAAACTGCTGTGCATTCTCTGTTCCGGTGCCCTTGGCATGGATGACTGTACCGCCCGCCGCATGTACTTCTCTCGCCGCATCCATGACCAGTTCCGTATATCCATGATTGGCTATCACTACCAGAAGCTCATTCTTCGTCTCTTTCAATGTGGACTCCTCTCCTTTTACAAATTTCTGCCCGCAGGTCAGGTAATTCAATGCTTTCTTGCCACCGACACTGCTCACGGGAATGATAAATGCGATTCCCATTCCCGGGAGATCGATCTGCATTTTCTTACGCAGAGCAGACTTAATCTGCCGCCATGCGGCATCTGTGACAAGATGGAACAATACGCTCTTCTCCATGCCGTCCAGTCCGAAATAATCTAAGATCTCGTTCGCTGCGGTTCCCATGCCGACGGTAATACCGCCGACCTGTGCACCGTTTTCCTTATAGCATTCCACGAATTTCCTCGTCAGCTGACGATTGGTGATGGTGACCATCATATATAATTCACTCATAGGCATACCTCCTACAATTCAATGATGGCATTCTCATCCAAAGCACCAAATGCATCCGCCGCACCGGCAAATACGCCTGCACCGCTCTTCTGCTGCTTTAGCTGATATACCATTCCCAATATCTGGATCGTGATCAGCGGTGTCATGGCTACCATTGCTACCACACCGAAAGCATCTGCGACTAAATTGCCGCCCACCGCCACGCAGGCGCCCTGCGCTAACGGAAGTAAAAAGGTAGCTGTCATGGGTCCGCTCGCTACACCGCCGGAGTCGAAGGCAATCGCTGTGAATATCTTCGGTACAAAAAAGGATAATCCTATCGCCACACCGTAGCCCGGGATCAAAAACCATAGAATCGGGATCCCCGTCAGCACGCGGATCATCGCCAGTGCCACGGATAAGGATACGCCCACGGACAGAGAAACACCCATGGATCTGGCAGAGATGGCACCGTCCGTCAGCTCCTCAACCTGATGATTCAGTACATAGACCGCCGGCTCCGCTTTTACGATAAAATAACCGATCAGTGCTCCCACCGGAACCAGCACCCACCTGTAGGATCTGGCTGCCATGACCTGACCGAGGTAATTGCCGGCAGGCATAAAGCCCACATTTGCGCCGGTCAGAAACAGTACCAGACCAATATAAGTATACACCAGACCGATCAGGATCTTCGCCAGTGTCTTCCCCGACAGTCGCAGGGCAAATATCTGGAACAGACCAAAAAACAATACAATGGGAAGTAATGAGAGTGCGATCTCTTTCATATAATCCGGCAGCCCATGGGCAAAGAGCTGCGCCAGTTCCACGGAATCAGAGATCTCCGGGATTGCCACCGGCTGGTAATCCGCATTGGTCGGCTTATAGATCAGCCCCAGCACCATGACCGCCAGGATCGGGCCGATGGAGCAAAGTGCTACCAGACCGAAGCTGTCGTCCGCCGCATGGTGGTCATTACGGATGGACGCAATACCGACACCAAGTGCCATGATAAAAGGAACTGTCATGGGTCCTGTGGTCACACCTCCGGAATCAAACGCCACTGCCCGGAAGTTCTCCGGTACGAGAAATGCAAGAACGAACACTGCTATGTAGAAAAAGGTTAACAACGGCGGCAGTGCCACACCGATCAGCATACGCAGAAGGGCAATGACCAGAAAGATTCCAACCCCCACCGCCACTGCCAAAATCAGCGTCATGTTCGGCACCGAAGGCACCTGTGTCGCCAGCACCTGTAAGTCAGGCTCAGAAATGGTGATCACCACTCCCAACAGAAAAGATAACACTACGATCAGCAGAATATTTTTACTCTGGGTCATTCTGGCACCCACTTTTTCTCCCATGGGGGTCATAGACATCTCCGCACCCAGAGTAAAAAACATCATACCGGCCATGACCATCACCGCTCCCACCAGGAAGCACAGCAGGATACTGGAGGTAATGGGGGCTATGGTAAAGCTTAATACGATCACGATCCCTACCACCGGCAGGACCGCCTTCAAGGATTCTGCAAATTTTTGCCGGATCTTTGGATTCAATAACTTCAATATTAGTCTTTCCTTTCTTTATGTTTTCTTTATCTTAACATGAAGCAAAGACCCGATCCTACCGTTTTTCGTGAATTTATAAAATTTTCACGGGTTCTTAACGCAACCTTTATGCAGACAGCTCCCGGTCCTGCCCAGACTGCTTTTTCACAAATTTATAGGCCCAGACATCCACCACGATCACAAACAGGAAAAAGAAAACGAAGATCCAGTCCGCATCCAGAGACAATGCGGAATCATAGATACCGTGTTCGATCATAGGCATGAACACGCTGAGCTTCAGGTAGCGTTTCCTGCGTTTTTTATCGCCTGCAAGTTCTGCCTCCTTCGCCACACCGAAGAAATATCCCATGATCACGCCATCGATGGCATGGGAAGGCACGGACAACAGGGCTCTGGTCACTGCCGTCCCAAAGTCACCGTCCAGACAATACAGAACATTTTCAATGGCTGCAAATCCTAATGCCGAAGTCACACAGTACACGATGGCATCGAATTTATAATTAAATGCCGGATGCTTCCATGCCGCCCATTTGGCCGCCTGCATCTTGCAAAGTTCCTCGATCAGTGCCACCCCGATAAAATTATCCAGGATCACGTAGCACAGCGTATCTGCATCCATAAATACCAGAAATAGTTCATCCAGAATGATTTCCAGTATCATGGCGGGGATCACAGACAATACACCAAACAGGAATATTTTCCACAATAATCCCCTCGGCTCCTTCTCCACCTTATCCTGTCTATAGATCCATACCACCAGTGCGATGGCCGGCAATAGTGCCAATCCTGTCAGAAACATAACCTACTCCTCTCCTGTCCACATAGACGGTCCGCCCTTTCAGGCCGCCGCCACTTTTTTATCCGTCAAAATCTCCGTTCTTCGTAGTATAACTACATATTAATCTAATGTTTTTCCTGATGTCAACCTAACGAAAGTATATGTTCCTATTTTTTGTGTCTTAGCTTTTCCGGAGGATACCTGCCTGCCTTTTACCACAGCTTTAGGGGAAAATATTCCGGTTTTCATATATCCTTAACTACTTCTTTACACCTTGCATTGCAAAGTAATGGTACTATAGTTATAATAAATTTACAAAACAACTAACAATATTTCATGGAGGATCACACCGTGTTCCGATCATTTTCCGATAAAAAATCACCGCGGAAAAGCTTCCGCTTAAAACCACCCTTTACCAGACACGCCATCAGTATCCTGATCTGTGCTGCCTGCATGCTGTGCGCCACACTTGCCTCTTTTTTATATCAGCATATTGTCCCGGACAACCATGCCAATGTAGCACTGTTCTACATTCTGGCACTGGTGATCATCGCCAGATGGACGGTGGGCTACGGCTACGGCATTGCCTGCACCCTTTTTTCCGTAATAGCGATCAATTATCTGTTCACCTATCCGTATTATACGCTTAATTTCACACTGACCGGCTACCCTATCACCTTCCTGCTGATGAGTGGGATCACTCTGATCCTGTGTACCATGACCTCTCATATGACCATCCAGTCCGAGATGATCGCAGAGCGGGAAAAGCGGCTGGCAGAGGCCGAAATGGAAAAGATGCGAGCGAATCTTCTGCGCGCCATCTCCCACGATCTGCGCACGCCGCTCACCGGCATCATCGGCAACAGCTCCCTGTTTCTGGAAAGTCAGAACGATCTAAGCTCTACCGAGCAGCGTACGATCATGACCAATATTTACGAGGATTCCAACTGGCTGTTGAATATGGTGGAAAATCTGCTGTCCGTCACTCGTATCCAGGGAGACAGCTTAAGCATCAATACCACAGAGGAACCGGTGGAGGAAGTGGTGGGAGAAGCTTTGGAAAAGCTGAAAAAGCGCTATCCCGATGCCGCCATCCGGGTCAAGATCCCTGAGGAATTTCTGATGATCCCCATGGATGCGGTGCTGATCGAGCAGGTTACCATCAATCTGCTGGAAAACGCCATCGTTCATTCCGGAAGCATCCTGCCCATTGATTTCATCGTGGAAGATCATCCGGAGCATGTCTCTTTTATTGTGAGAGACTACGGAAAAGGATTGTCGGAAGAAAAATTACAGAATCTGTTCGAGACGGGCACCTACAACAATTCCCGGAGTTCGGATTCCCGCAAGGGCATGGGTATCGGTCTGTCCATCTGCAAGACTATCATCACCGCCCATCACGGAACGCTGAGTGGCAGGAATCATGCGGATGGCGCGGAATTCTGTTTCACACTTCCCAAGTCGGTAGATGTCGCTTCGGAAAAATAAATGTACTCTCAACCACATACGATAGAACCGTTGAAAATACCGGAAAGGATATGGATTCAGATATGAATAAGATCAAAGTTCTCTTAATCGAAGATGATAGAAGTATCAGTAATTTCATTACCGCCACCATGGACCGGGAAGGCTACAAGATCATGCACGCCTTAAACGGCAGAGAGGGACTGAGTCTCAGCACTTCTTTCTGCCCCAACGTGATCCTGTTAGATTTAGGGCTGCCGGACATGGACGGGCTGGAGGTATTACAGAAACTCCGTTCCTGGAGCGATGTTCCGGTGATCATCATATCTGCCCGCACCAAGGAGCAGGAGAAGGTCTCCGCTCTGGATCTGGGGGCGGATGATTATATCACAAAACCTTTCGGCACCGGCGAGCTCATGGCAAGGATCCGCACTTCTCTGCGGCACAGCCACGCCCAGACTCCCGGTCATGTGTATAAGGCATTGGATCTGGAGATTGATTTCGAAAAACGTCTGATCCGCCTGCGGGGCGAAGAGGTGCATCTGACCCAGATCGAATACCAGCTGCTTACACTTTTAGCGGAAAATTCCGGCAGAGTCCTGACCTACAGCTATATCATGAATGCCATCTGGGGTCCCTATATGGACAATAATAATCAGATCCTCCGGGTCAACATGGCGAACATCCGCAGAAAACTGGAACAGAATCCCGCGCAGCCCCAGTATGTATTCACGGAGATCGGCGTGGGCTATCGGATGCGTGAGAACGAGAACGGTGCAACGGTATAAAAAATTCCCCTCGGCGAGGGGGGAGTGTACCGAGGGGGATAGAGAGAAAAGTATTTTTGAAAGAGGCGGGTTCCTTTTTCAGTTATTATAATAGCGTAATTTATTTATATTTACTGCTGTTTTTATAGCTTGTTTGTGTTGAAAATACTGTTTTTTTGTGGTATTCTGACTGTATCAATGAAAGTAGATTTAAAAAGCGAAGGAGCAGCTATGGATATCACAACCAAAAAAGGCCGACGCGGCAGAAAGGATATTGACCGTATCATCGTGGAAAAGGGCCGCAGAGGCGATTTTTCTCCGCTGCAGCCCGATCATTATCACAGCTTTTATGAAATATTCTATCTCTGGTCCGGCAGCTGCCGTTTCCTGTTAAAAGATACCGTCTATCAGATGGAAGCCGGAGATCTGGTCTTCATCGCTCCGGGAGAACTGCATCACTCTCTGTATTCCGCCGGAGAGGTCTGCGAGATCGTGATGATCTATTTCAAGGAAGAATATCTGCATCTGTCAGATCTGTCCGCCGAGGATACCGACCGGCCGGCCCTTCATTCCTTCATGGGCAGCGTTCCCGCGGTATACCAGGAGGCGCTGCACTCCCTGCTGACCCGGATGCTCACCGAGAATTCCCGGTTCGACCGCTACTCCGAGCATTTTGAGCGTTGCTATCTGGAAGAACTTCTGCTCATGCTGATGCGCCATTCCGTCATGAATGAGAAGGAACCGGATCTGATGAACTCCCGGGATGCGGACATCCTGCTTGCCACAAGATACATTTACAACAACTTCCGCAAGCCCCTGACACTGGAGGAAGTCTCCTCCGTGGCTTCCTTAAGCCCCACCTACTTCAGCAAGAAATTCAAATTGATCACCGGCATGGGCTTCAAGGAATATTTAAACTATGTACGGCTCAAACACGCCCAGACGGCGCTTCTTACCACCAACAGTTCCATCACGGATATTGCTCTGGAATACGGCTTCAACGACAGCAACTATTTTAAGGACCTGTTCAAAAAAGTTTACGGAAAGTCTCCTCGGGAATATCGGAAAAATCCGGATTGACGCCAGATCTACCGTGCGTTTTCCTCAAGGAATCTTCTCCAGAAGTCCTCTTCCTCTGCATGCGGAACTTCTTCCCCCTCTGCGAAGCTCTGTAAATAATTTAACACCTTCTGGTACTGGGAAGGATCCGTAAATTCCATACGCCACAGATCCTCTCCTTCCTGTCCTTCGGTGAATTTCTTACACCAGATGCCATCTTCGCTAAAGCAGGTGATATACCAGGTCTTAGGGTCACTGCCCTCTTCCGTGGTTTTCACACTCTGGGCCAGGATACTATCCACCTCATCCGGCTCTTCTGCTGTCTCCGACATACCTGTCAGTTTCTCTTCCAGCCGTTCTACCTTTTCCTTTTCGATTTTTTCCTCCAGTGCCGCCCGGATGGCATCCTGCACACTGTCGAATTTCTCTAAGAAATGATCCCACTCCTTGATCGTAAATTCTTGATTGCCGATCTGGAACTTGGTATCCGTGTCTCCGTTCTGAAGCTTGTCGTAGATCTCCTGCATCTTCTCTTTGATCTGTGCCATGAGACTTAAATCCTCTTTTCCCGGCTCTCCGGCCGTCCCGGAAGGATCCGTTCCCGCTGCCTTGTCCGTGTCGGCGGTCTCCGATGCTTCCTCACTGTTATCCACATCATCGCCGTTCTCCATGTCATCCAGTTCTTTCTTCATCTGCTGGATCTTGTTATCCCTTGCCAGTGCCTCCAGGATCCGCTTCACATCCTCCGGACTGAACATGCCGATGGCCTTGGACAGGGCATCAATGTTGTCCCGGTTCACCAGCAGGCTTCCGCCGCCGGACAACGGAATATTAATGCAATCCTCTTTATTGGTGGTATCCCCCAGTGTCAGGCGGTTGTGCTCATAATCACAGACGAAGGTCACCCCGTTGTATTCAATGACGCCGTCCTCAGCCATTTCTCCATAGGGCACCTTGTCCTTTCCCTCGATATGGCGGGCCAGCTGTACGCCGCGGGTCACCGGAGTCTTCACTGTGTTGTCTTCTTTTGCCAATTCCTCAATGCTCTCCGCGAAACGGGATTCTGCTGTCTCCGTCACACTTCCCTGCGCACTCTGTACATCCCCTGCATTTACTCGCTTCTGTGCCTCATACACAAATGTCCTTCCGTAGCCGATTCCTGTTATTGCCATAGTACTCTCCCTCTCTGAGCAGTGATTGCTGCCCTGTCGCAATGCCCGTCAAATCTTCATGCAGGCATGCGATGTTCTCGCTTCACGCAAAAACGGATGGTCGCCTCACATGAGGCAGCCATCCGTAGCTATTTATCCATCCATGGTGTATGTATTTTCTTATATAAGAATATCGGAAATTCTCAGAAAATCCTTAGCTATCATTCGAAAATTTTTAAAGAAGAAAGATCCAACATCATGTCTTTGGTTGTACGATCCCGGCCAAGCTGCAGGAATACATACTCTGCCAAACCGCATTTCACATGATAGGCTGCCCCCACAATGCAGGAAAAAGTGATCGTCACGAATATCACTCCTCCCAGAATCTGTGATCGTTCAAAGGTATATACCGCCAACGCAAAATAGCTGAAAAATTCAAGTACCATTGCAAACGCCCCCAGTACCCCGTCTGCTGCAATCAAATCCTTTATCGCTTTTATGCATATTTTTTCTAAACGAACCTCTTATGTTTTTAATGCCTGCACCTTATAATGACAGCCTTGATACCTAAAGTTGACTTTAGGTGCTATTTTTTCGGCTGGAACAGTCAGTACAGCATCGGATAGGTATCTGCCATGACAATTTTGACGATTTCTGCTTTGAGATATTATGATAAAGAAGGATTTTTCCCGAATCTGAAAAAGCAGTCCTGGATCCGCCGCTTCAACAAAGCGTAACTGGTCTTCATACGCATGATTGCTTAAACGCCCGAACAGATCTGTTCAGGCGTTTTGTATAACTTTATTCCTGCTCTATTGTCAGGGAAGCATCCTTTAGACGGCAGTACAGGCTGTCATCCCCTTCTTCCCGATAAGTTTCAAAAGTTCCTTCTACCATGATTTTCTGCGCATCCTCCGGGTATTCCTCCGGGTAGCTGTGCGTTCCGTCATCCCATATAAACTCCACCCCCTGTGCGCAACAGGCTGTTGCATCCTGAATTACACAATAAAAATAATATTTCTCTGTCGGTTCATAATACGTCGCATAAAAATTACCATCTATGCGAAATGTTTTTCCCTCATATTCCCCAGGAGTCGTCATCATACGATATACTGTCACGTATACCATGTCACTGCTCATCTGTGTCAGATCGTAATCCACTGCATTCTGCGATGTGCGTTCCTGCTGCAGTTCCTCTGTTGTGTTTTCCTGACTATTGTTCAACAATAAATCCAGTTTTCTAGAACTATTGTCGTCTTCCGAGACATTATTTTCTTCCGTGCTTTCTGTTTCTGCCGCAGCAATCTGTTCCTGTATCACATTGTCCACTGCATTTTTGTTGGAAATCCCCTTCTGGTCCGTTTCCCTGTTTCCACACGCTGTCAGTTCCAGCAGGCAGAGCATTGCCAGCATCCATGCTGCACATTGTTTTATTTTCTTCTCCATAGCCTACCTCCGCATCAGTCTTCCGGCAACGCTGCTTACTGCAAAAGCAGCAATATCTGCCGCTACAATAGTCGATCCCACCGGCGTTCCTGCCAGAATCGACAGTAGAATACCGGCTACCGCACAAAACACAGAAAGGCATACTGAGCACACCGTCACCTGCCAGAAGGTCCGGAACATGCGCATTGCAGATAAAGCCGGAAAAATCACCAGGGCCGAGATCAGAAGGGATCCCACCAGGTTCATCGCCAGCACAATGATCACTGCCGTTACCACAGCAATCAACAAGTTATAGAAATCCGTGTTAATTCCGGTTGCCTTGGCAAAAGTCTCATCGAATGTTACACAGAATATTTTATGATAACATAACACAAATACCGCTACAACCAGTATGGACAGCACACAGCATAACGCCACCTGCCCTTGGGTCAGGGTCAGGATAGACGTGGAACCAAACAGCGTGCTACAGACATCTCCTGACAGGTTCGGTCCAGTGGAGAAAATATTCATCAGCAGATACCCTATAGCCAGCGCTCCCACCGAGATCATGGCGATTGCTGCATCCCCCTTGATCTTCGTATTCTGCCCTGTCCTAAGCAGCAAAACAGCACAGAGTATGGTCACCGGCAGAATAAACAGCATATTGTTCGTAATGTTCAGAACCGACGCCACCGCCATGGCTCCAAAAGCCACATGGGACAATCCGTCTCCAATAAATGAAAAGCGTTTCAATACCAGCGTCACACCCAGCAAAGAAGAACACAGTGCGATCAACACCCCCACAATCAGAGCATAGCGCACGAACGGATATTGAAAATAAAAAAACAATTTTTCCAACATATTATTCTATGTCCTTTCCAAGTACTCCTGTGCAGTTCCCAGGAAAATCTGTTTTCCAATCTCCAGAATGTGATCTGCATAGGCAACTGCTGCCTTGATGTCATGGGAGATCATCAGTATCGTAATATGATCCTCCCTGTTGATCTGTTCGATGAGCCGATACATCTCCTCCGTTGCCACAGGATCCAGTCCAGACACCGGTTCATCCAAAAAAAGCATCTCCTGCGTAGCACACAGAGCTCTGGCTAATAATGTTCTCTGTTGCTGACCACCTGATAGTTCCCGATAACATTTATCCGCCAGATGTACAATTCCCATTTTTTCCATCATTTTATGAGCATATTCTTTTTCTTCTTTCCGGTAAAAGGGCCGGAGGCCGCATCGATTCTGGCAGCCTGACAGGACAATTTCGCTGACCGACGCCGGAAAATCTCTCTGTATGACTGTCTGCTGCGGCAGATAACCGCATCGTTTTCGTTCCAGACCGTCACCAAACAGAATTTTCCCACTGACAGGGGGCTGCAGACCCAGTAAGGTCCGCAGCAAGGTAGTCTTCCCTGCACCATTTTCCCCAATGATACAGAGATAGTTGCCCCTGTTTACAGTGAAATTGATATCCTTCAGGATAGCTCTGCCATCATATCCGACCGTTAAATTCTGACATTCTATCTGCATCCTGTTCTCCTCTGTTTCTTATTGTAAAGCTTCTTTCAGTACATTCAGGTTATTCTCCATCACCGTGAGATAGGTGGTTCCAGCTGCCACATCCTCCGAGGTGGTGGATTGCATGGAGTCGAGAGTCAGGATCTGCTGATCCTTTGTCTGGGTATTCTCAATAATGGTCTTTGCAATCTTCTGATCTGACTTTTCAATGGTCATAACATATTTCAGTCCCAGTTCATCGGTCTTTTTGGCCAGGAAAGAAATCGTCTCAAAGCTTGCTTCACTCTCCGCGGAGCATCCTGCAAATGCTGCATAATAGCTCAGCCCGTAATCATCTACCAGGTAGCGGAACGGGAATCTGTCACCGAAAAGCAATGTTTTCTGTGTTGCAGCCTTTACCGCATCCTGATATTCCGCATCCAGAGAAGCCAGATTTTCCACATACCCATCCAGATTTGCTGCATACACCTTTTTATTGGCAGGGTCAATGGTTTCGATTGCTTCTGCGATTGCCTGACAGAGTGTCTCCGCATTTTTCAGAGACAGCCATACGTGCTCATCATATTCCTTTTCTTCATGCTCCAGCATATCTTCCACGATCTCAGCACCCGTCATATCCGCAGGATAGTACGTTGGCCAGTTCTCCATTTCCTCCGATAAAGCATCAAATCCATCGTTGCCGGCATAGATATGAAAATGCTCTGCTTTCCCAGGAGCAATTCCATGATCACTGAACTGCACATATTTGGGAGCATCCGCTGATCCACCAGTTGCCTCAAAGAAGTATCGTACTCCTCTGCTGCCGGATTTATAATCGTAGATCTGATACCCCTTATATTCATACGAAGCCTTCGCAGACTTACCGTTTTCCGTAAATTCCATGGTGCCGTTCTCACCATCAATGACTATTTTTTCTACCTCTGTTTTATATCCGGTTTCATAATACTCTTTATACTCCTGTGCCGTCTTACCGCCGTTTTCAGCCTTCCGCTCCATAACAGTGTCCAGTTCCCCGCTTTCCAGATAAGGATATACGGACTGCCATTCACCAGACCAGTCTGTCAGGCTTCTGTCCTGCACGTCGCTGTCAGCAAAGTGGGAATAACCATGGTTATGTCCTTCCTCTGCCTGCATACCCGGCATAGCTTCTTCCGTTTTCACCGTATCCTTCAATACCTCCAGCAGATTGATCACCTGCATGTCTTTGTTCACGGCCTCCTTGAGTGCATCCTCCACCCATTCATCGGATTCTCCGCCAACATATACGAACATATCGCAGTCAGAAATCTTCATGATATCTTCTGCTGTAGGCTGGTAGCTGTGCAGATCCACACCATTATCTAACAGCATGGTCAGATCCACGTGGGAAATCTCGTCTCCTACGATTTCTTTTACCCAGTCATATTCCGGGAAAATCGTCGTTACGATCTTTATTTTTTTGTCTTCTTCCTGGGACGCTTCCGCCTGTTGATCTGTTGTCTGTGTTGCAGTAACAGACGGATTTTCTACAGAATTTTCAGAATTTTGTGAACCACAAGCAGACAGACCGCATGTTGCCATTGCGGCTGCCAGAATCATTACGATAAATTTTTTCATGAATAAAACCTCCGTTGTCTGCGCCAAAAGCGCATATTGCTTTTACCATTTCATCAACAACACGGTTTTATTCAATCATTCATTCTTACCTTTTGAGCAACTAAAGAGGAGCATCGAACGGTAGAACAATACCCTGAGACCACCGGCATCCCACCGGTCACTGTAAACGACACACATACTGCCACCACAAGCCCGGTTCCGAGATTCCTTAAGGTTTGCTCCGCCTGATGTATACATGCGCAAACAGGGCAGTCTTCTCCCGTACACTGATGATTTTCCTCTTTTACGATGTAGAAGAGAGAGACAAACATAACAACTATAAGCATGGTGCATACAATTCCTGAGAGCAATCTCATTTTTCTGTTATTCATCCGTCTCTCTCCTTTCCTTTATCGGTTTGTCTCTTTTTCTCTGCACTCCCTGCAGATCCCGTAGAACACGGTCCGTATGGCATCCATCTCAAAACCATGATGTTCAGATATGTGCTGTCTGAGATTCTCTACTTCGTCGCATTGCAGGTGGATCAGCTTACCGCATTTTTCACATTTGCAATGATAACATATGGCTTCCCCCATACTGCCCTGCTCTCCTACATACTCGAAGCAGGCTGCGCTGGTTCCGTCCACCACATATTTTGCCACGGATCCCTCCGCTACCATTTTTTCCAACTGGCGGTAAACCGTGGTAGTTCCCACCGTTATTCCCTGTTTTCTGAAATGTTCACAGATCTCGTTTACGGTCACATGACTGCCTTGTACAGATTTCAAAAAGGTAAGCAATTCGGCCATTTGTTTTGTTTTATATTGTGCCTTTGCCAATCCTGATTCCCCCCTCTAATTTGAAAACCATTTTCATTTTACTACTTTTTCACCGCTTGTCAACACAATTTGAAAATCGTTTTCATTTTTTTGCAAAACTTATACTTTGTTGCTTATTTTTCACCTATTTCCCCGTTAGAAACACTACTGTGGGATAGTCTTATCATAATAATACCTAAGGTTAACTTTAGGTTAATAACAATTTATCTGTTTTTCTCATTTTCACAAATTGTGGCTCCCTCTTGCACTTTTTTTCTCAATATGTTATACTGTGAAAAATTAAAAACGAAATAAAGATCAGGTTGCAATGTCAGCGTGGACATCTTCGGATGTCTGCGCTTTTTCTTTTACCTGAAAACAGAGAGGAGAATGTATATGGTAGAACTCATAACCAATGTGAACAACACCATCAATGGTTTCGTATGGGGTGTCCCCATGCTGGTACTGCTGGTAGGTACCGGTATTCTGATGACGATCCTGACGAAATTTTTCCAGTTATCCCACATCGGACACTGGTTCAAAAATACAGTAGGCGGCATCTTTCACGACAAACACGTAACAAAGCACACGGATGCTGATGATCAGTCCATCTCCCAGTTCCAGTCGCTGTGCACGGCGTTAGCTGCCACCATCGGTACCGGTAATATCGTCGGCGTGGCAAGTGCTCTGGTAGCCGGTGGTCCCGGCGCCATCTTCTGGATGTGGATCGTGGCTTTCTTTGGCATGATGACCAACTACTCGGAAAATGTTCTGGGTATCTACTACCGCCGCCGGAACTCCAAAGGTGAGTGGAGTGGCGGTGCCATGTACTATCTGAAGGACGGTCTCGGCTCCTATAAGGGCTGCAAACAGATTGGTGCCGTACTAGCTGTGCTGTTCTCTGCTTTCTGCCTGCTGGCTTCCTTCGGTATCGGCAACATGAGTCAGGTCAATTCCATTGCAGCCAACATGACTTCCGCCTTCTCCATTCCCGCTACGGTAACCGGCATCGTACTGGTGATCATCGGTGCACTGGTCATTGTCGGTGGGTTAAAGCGCATCGCTGCCGTCACCGAGAAGCTGGTTCCCTTTATGGCCATCGCTTATGTCATCGGTGCACTGGTAATCTTCTTTGCAAATATCGGTCACGTGGGTGCCGTATTTACCGCTATTTTCAAAGGAGCATTCGATCTGCGCGCTGTAGGCGGCGGTATCGTGGGCTCCGGAGTGAAGCTGGCTCTGACCTGGGGCATGAAGCGTGGTGTGTTCTCTAACGAAGCCGGTCTTGGTTCTTCTGTTATGGTACATTCCAGCTCCAACGTAAAAGAGCCCGTACGTCAGGGTATGTGGGGCATCTTCGAAGTCTTCGCTGACACCATGGTCGTATGTACACTGACAGCTTTCGCAGTTCTGTCCTCCGGACTGATCGACCTGGATACCGGTGCCGTACTGGTGGATGTGTCCGGTTCCGCTCTGGTGGGTCAGGCTTTTGCTACCGTATTCGGCAGCTTCGGTCCCGCCTTCATCGCCATTGCGATCCTGCTGTTCGCCTTCTCTACTGTACTGGGCTGGAGTCACTACGGATCCAAGGCATGTGAATATTTATTTGGTACGAAATCCACCATGGTCTACAAGATTGCATTCGTACTGATGATCTTCATCGGCTGCACCATGAACTTAGGTCTTGCCTGGGATCTGTCCGATACCTTCAACGGTCTGATGGCGATCCCCAACCTGATCGGTGTCACAGCCCTGTCTCCCGTAGTAATGAAGATCACCAAAAATTACGTGGCACGTATCATAAAAAAAGAAGACGTGAAGCCCATGTTATCTGTCTTCCCCGAGATTCAGGAAGAACAGGAAAAGGCCATGTAATTTAACTCAGGATCATACTTCTTCTCTGGTAATATTCTTCGCCCATTTGCCCTCGCGGTAATGCTTAATGACCCAGGGCCATTTGACGAATTCATCGGTGCATAACAGGAAATAGACCCACAGTACCGGGAGCTTCAGTACAAATGCGGCGAAGAATCCCAGAGGGATCGCATAGCACCACATATCGATCGTATCGCAGATCAGTCCGAACTTCGTATCTCCGCCGGCACGGAATACTCCGGCGATCAGCGCCGTATTCACGGCAGCGCCCATAATATAATAAGTATTGATAAGCAGCATATATTTCAGATAATGCATGGCAGTGTCATTCAATGTAGCAAACCGTAACACAAAGGGTGTGATTGCCAGTATGATCAGACCGCCTATGGCTCCGGCGATGACCGTCATCTTCAACATCCGGGAAGCGTAACTCTTCGACTTCTCCAGATTGCCTTGTCCCATAATATTTCCCAGCAATATGCCACCTGCACTGGCAATAGCAAAACAGAATACCGTGCCGATATTGCGCACTACGACGACCAGTGAATTAGCAGCTACCGCATCTGTTCCCAGATGTCCCAGGATCACGGAATACATGGAAAACGCCACACTCCAGGACACATCATTGCCCAGTGCAGGCAGAGACAGACGCATGAAATCTTTTGTCAGCACCTTACTGTGAACGAACAGGTACTTTGGATGCAGTTTTACATTTTTACTCAGGATAGATGCAATGACGCATGCCACCAGTTCCACCAGTCGGGACAGAGCTGTAGCAATGGCGACACCGGTAGCTCCCAGCTTCGGCATGCCGAACAGTCCGAAGATAAATGTGGCATTCAGAATGACATTCAATACGAACGCCAGCATATTCAACGCCATACTGACCGTCACACGACCTACGCTTCGCAGGATGGCAAGATACACTTCCGTGATGCCCCAGCACAGGTATGTGATGCCCATGATCCGCAGATAAGAGGCACCGATGGTGATCAGCTCCTGATCAGTAGTAAAGAGAAGCATCATCTTTTGAGGGAGGAAAAATGCAATCAGCGCAACAATACCTGAGATTGCCATAGAGAAACGAAGTGTGATTCCTTCTACAGTATGAATTGCTTCCAGGTTCCCCTTTCCATAATATTGGGCGCACAAGAGAGTAGCTCCCGTCCCCAGTCCGTAATATACCATAAACAGGACATTCGAAAAATTTGACGCCAGGGATACTGCGGATATTGCAGACTGTCCCACATAGTTTAACATAATGACATCCGCGGAATTCACCGCTGCACTGAGCAGATTCTGTATAATGATCGGGATGGTCAGTTTGAACATCTGTCTGTAAAAATCGTCTTTTTTCATTGCTGTTATCTGCATGGTATTCCTCACATTTTCTGTTTTATTTTTGTTCCTTACATACCTGATTTCTTTTTTTAGTTTCTACGCATGTGTTTTCCCTGCTGGCACACATACCTAATTTCTTTTTTCGCTTTCTACGCATGTGTTTTCCCTGCCGGCACACATGCCTAATTTCCTTTTTTGTTTCCTACGTATGTGTTTTCCCTGCTGGCACACATACCTAATTTCCTTTTTTGTTTCCTACGCATGTGTTTTTCCTGTCGGCATACATACCTGATTTTGTTTTTCGCTTTCTACGCATGTGTTTTCCCTGCCGGCACACATACCTAATTTCCTTTTTCGTTTCCTACGCATGTGTTTCTTTGACAATTATACATACTCAAATCTTTTTTTCAAGCTTTATGTATGTATTTCATAACATTATTATCTTATATTAATAATAAAAAATCCGGGAATTGAACTGTCCCGGATTTTTGAAGCTTTATATTGCCTGCAAGCAGTCTCGCTGACTTTCTATGGTGGAATTATGATTACAGCTTCCAGTCGGCAGCCTCCATCTGAGTGGCTTTCATATGCCGGTAAATGCCGTCTTTTGCTTCCAGCTGCACGGGGGATCCCTGCTCTGCCACCACGCCATCCTTCAATACAACGATTTTGTCTGCGTCTGCCACAGTACGCATGCGGTGCGCAATGATCATAACCGTCTTGTTGCGGATCAGCCTGGAAAGGGATTCCTGAATCAGTGTCTCGTTATCTACATCCAGAGAAGCGGTTGCCTCATCCATGAGGATGATGGGAGCATCCTTTAAAAAGGCTCTGGCAATGGAGATCCGCTGTCTCTCACCGCCGGACAGTTCCGAACCGTTCTCACCGATCATGGTCTGCCAGCCGTTCGGAAGCTTCTCCGCGAACTCATCGCAATGCGCCAGCTTTGCCGCTGCCAGCACTTCTTCATCCGTAGCATTCTGCCTGCCGATACGGATATTTTCCATCACCGTATTATTGAACAGTGTCACATCCTGGAATACGATAGCGTACAGAGACATCAGTGTCTCCGGATCGATGGTGGAGATGTCCATGCCGCCCACGGTGATCTTACCTTTATGGATATCCCAGAACCGGGAAGCCAGTCTGGACACGGTGGTCTTACCGCCGCCGGAAGGTCCGATCAATGCGGTCACTTCGCCTTGTTTTGCCGTGAAAGTGACATCGCGAAGTACGGTATCCTGACTGTCATAGGAGAATCCCACATGGGAAAATTCGATGTCATACCCCTTAGGATCCATGGTGCTGGCACCGGTCTGGATCTCATGGGACAGGATCTCGTCGAGACGGTCACACTGCACACCGGTACTGATAATAGCTGCCAGATTCTGCAGTGCCACCTGTAGAGGATCATACATTCTGGATACCAACAGGAGGAATACGAAGAAGGTCAGGATGTCGATCTCTCCCTTTACTAACAACACACCGCCGGTCAATGCCACGGTAGCGATGCCAAGCTTTAAAATCATCTGGGCACCGCCTACAAAGACTGCCGTACCAAGCTCCGTCACCAGTGCATGTTTTTCCACGGCACGGATCTTGCCCTCTAAGCCTTCCATGTACTCAGCCTGGGCATTGTTGGCCCGGAGGTCACGTACGGTCTCCAGGCATTCCTGAATGCCGTCCGCACAGTCCATTTTTAATTTCATCTGCTTCTTACTTAAGCTCTTCTGTACCCTGCCGGAACATCCCACAATGAGGAAAGACACAGGCAGTACCCACAGTGCTGCGATTGCCATTCTCCAGTTCATGAAAAAGGTACCCACAGCGATCAGTGTGGTGGAGATACAGGAACCAACCAGTTCCGGAATGAAATGGGAGGATGCAGTCTCCATGGTGGCACAGTCCGCCATAATGGTACTTGTCAGATCGGACAGATCTTTTTTTCCGAAGAAGGACAGTGGTATCTTACGCAGCTGCTCTGCCAGAGCAATTCTGCGCACGCCGCTCTCCACATAAGTTGCCAGGAACGTGGCACGATACTGCACCAACGTTGTCAGCGCGATCAGAAGAAGACAGAGTACGCAGCCCACAATGTAGAAAACACCTCTGCCTGCCATGGTGCCCTGTAAATAATCTCTTACCAGAAAATACAGCAACCATACCGGGAACATCAACACCAGATCGGAACATGTTACGGATACAAATGCCTTTATCATATCCTTCGCACCTTTTTCGGAAAGCGCGTATTTATGCTGCAATTTTGCCTGTAAGCTACTCATTCTATTTCTCCCCCTTTCCTACTTTCCAGCTGACGGATTTATTGTACTCTTCCCACATATGGGCATACAGTCCGTTTTGTTCCAGCAATATTTCATGGTTTCCCTGTTCCACAATTCCGCCATCCTTCAACACACAGATGCGGTCGGCATCCACAACCGAGGACAATCTGTGTGCGATCATGATCACGGTCTTGCCTGCGGAAAGCTTCGTAAATGCCTGCTGTACCTTCGCCTCATTATCCGGATCAGCAAAAGCGGTAGCTTCATCCAGGATCAGGATCGGTGCATTTTTTAACATCGCTCTCGCAATGGACAGGCGCTGTGCCTCACCTCCGGATACATAAGTACCCTGGCTTCCGATGACGGTATCCACACCGTCCGGCAGCTTTGCAATAATGTCCTCACACTGGGCATTTTTCAGAGCTTCCATGACTTCTTCTCTGGTGGCATCCTTTTTGCCCATGCGGACATTATCGTAAATGGACATCTTAAGCAATTTGCTGTCCTGAAATACGAAGGACACCATATTCATCAGCTGTGCGGAAGGAATCTCCTTCACATCCACGCCACCGATGCATACCTTACCTTCTGTGGTATCGTAGAAACGGGCAATAAGGCTTGCCAGCGTGGTCTTACCGCCGCCGGAGGGACCGACAAATGCCACATGCTCTCCTTCTTTGATATCGAGATTGATCTGATGCAGGGCATCTCTTCCCGCATTTTCATAGCGGAAGGATACCTTCTGCAACGCAATGGAATGATCCTTGATGTTCTGTTCTTTTTCTGCTTCCGGCAGAGGCTTGCGGCTTAAGATACCATCAGTTCTTTTCAGAGCATCCTCCACGATCATCTGATTCTCTCCGCCGTACATGATCTTGCCTAATGTAACGGTCAATACCGGAGTGATAATGATGTAAAACAGAAGGTTGATCAGCACCTCAGGATCCCCACTCGCTCCGCCGAACCAGTAAGCGGCACCGATCAGAACGGCGAAGATCGCATTGATCAGTGTGGTAAAGCCTACCATGGGCCACATCAGTTCTTTGGTATAGGCGATGGTCCATTTTTCATATTTTTTAATAGAGGTCTGGAACCGCTTGAAGGAAAATACCGACTGTCCGAAGGTCTTCACCACCGGGATACCGCGGACATATTCCACGGCTTCACTGGACATCTCCTCCAACGCATTCTGGTATTCTGTCATTTTATCTTTCATGCGCTGTCCGGTCATGGCACCCATGATGAGGAATGCAAAGAAGACGGGCACGAGACTTAACAGCCCCAGTTTCCAGTCAAATATCACCAAAAGCAGCAGCAGTCCCACAGGAGTTGCCATCGCTCCCGCCTTATCCGGCAACTGGTGTGCCAGATAGGTCTCGGTGGCTGCGGTGGATTCGTTGACGATCTTACGGATCTTACCGCTGCCCTCACTGTCCATGAATCCCATGGGCAGCGTCAGAATATGACGCATCAGGGTGCTCCGCATATTCGCCTGCACGTGGAAGGCTGCAATGTGGGAACACAACAGTGCGCAGATATAAATGATCATGGAAAGCAGTGCAAATCCCACGGCACTCCATCCAAGCCCCGACAGATTCTGCGCCTTGCTGTAATCCGGCGCTGCCAGTACAACCTCCTGCATGATCCGCCATATGTAATAGAACGGCAATAGCGCGATCAGGGCACTGGCCGCAGACAGGATCCATGACGCAATGGTCAGATACTTGTAGCTGCCCGCATAGGTAAACAGCTTCTGCATAGTACTTTCTTTTTTCATATGATCTTTTCCCTCTTTTCTTTTTTTAAGTGATAGAATTCCCGGAGTTCCCCTTTTTCCATATGAAACACATGGGTACAACAGTTCACGATCAGTTCCGGATCGTGGGTAATGATAAATACGGTCTTGCCCTGCCTTCGCAGATCCTGAAGCAGGCCGGAAGTCTGCAGCATATGCCGATAGTCCAGTCCGCTGGTGGGTTCATCGAAGATCAGTATGGATTTATCTGCCAGAATTGCGGAAGCGATAGCCACCCGCTGTTTCTGTCCGCCGGAGAGTGACATGGGATGCCTGCCAATATAGGCTGTCAGATCCAGCTGCTCTACCACCCCGGCAACCTGTGTTTCCTTCTCCGGGTCCATTCCCAGACGGATCTCATCCTCGACTGTCTCACAGAAAAGCTGGTGGTTCACATCCTGCATGACCATATAGCACTCTTTCAACATTCCCCGATGATTTTTCTCTTCCCCCCGGAGAATGGTTTTTCCTTTAAACTTTTTCTCCAGTCCGCACAGGCATCGCAGGAAAGTAGATTTCCCCGCACCGTTATGCCCGGTCACGGCGATAATGGCATTGGCCGGCAGATTGGTATCCTTCATATGTAACGTAGCTTCTTTTTCATAGCTGAAGGAGTAATTCCTTAATCCAATCTCCCCTTCTGACGTATCTGCCTTTTGTGAAAAATCCGGCGTTGCCAGAGTCAGGCTGCGCAGTCCCAATGATGCGATCTTTTCTGCGGAATATTTTACGAATTCCCGCATCGGCAGATCCAGTGTGATCCTGCCTTCCTCCATATATACCACCCGGTCACAGATCTCCTTCAGCCAGTATAGTCTATGTTCAGCAATGATCATGGTCTTGCCTTTTTGTTTCCACAGTAAAAGTGTCTTCTTCAGTTCTTCAATGGCATCCAGATCCAGATTTGAAGTCGGTTCATCCAACACAAAAATATCCGGTTCCATGGCAGACACCGAAGCGCAGGCAACCCGTTGTTTCTCACCGCCGGACAGCTTAAAAATATTTCTTCCGAGGAGCCGCTGCAGTTTTAATTCCTCCGTCACCCGGTCAATCCGCTGTCTTATGACATCCTCCGGCAATCCCATATTCTCACATCCAAAGGCAATTTCACCGGTAGTGTCCAGACAGAAAAACTGGCTTCGGGGATTCTGGAATACACTGCCCACCTTTGCAGCAATGGTGTATAATTCTTCCTCTTTTATTTTCAGGCCGTCCACCGTAACATCTCCACTCAGTTCACCCTCATAAAAATGAGGGATCAGGCCGTTAATCAGGCGGGTAATCGTCGTCTTGCCGCAGCCGGAAGCTCCGCATAAGAGAACGCACTCCCCTTTCCCGGCTATAAAGTTCACATGATGCAACGCTCCCTGTTCGGAATGATCGTATCGGAATCTTACATCTGTCAGTTCTATCATGTTACTCATGCCACATAAGCCTCCTTCTACAAAAACATTCTCACTATCCATATCACAAACGGTATCAGACACAGCAGTATCAGCAGCCAGTCCTGTATATGCAGGCCGATCCGACAGATATTGGTGCGTCTGACCTCTCCACCCAGTCCTCTGGTCAGGGCCGCCGCATTCAATTCCTCGCCAATCTTTGCCGTGCATACCATTAACGGCACCATACGGTACTCCAGCATTTTCCCCGCATTTTTGCCACCGAAGCGGATATCCCTCATCCGCATGGCTGCATTGATGGAAGCAAATTCTTCCACCACCGTATGAAAAAAACGGAACATCACCGACAACGGAATCGTAATTTTCTCCGTCACATGCAGCTTATACATGGCCGCATTGAATTCACTGACGGTCGTGGTCTCTATGAGGTAGCTGCCGATCATGATACTGGGCAGGAACCGGGAAAAAATACCACAGCAGCCGCCAATCAGAGAATTGACGATTCCTGTTGTACGTGGTCCGAAATACTGAAAACTCACATAAGCAATGCTATACAACACAGCATAGCGGAGCGCCGTTTTCCACTTTTTTGCCAACAGAAACAGAATACAGGGAACCGCGCAGAACACCGGCATATACGGATTCAGACCATCTCCCCCTGCCCCTCCCAGGACGAAAACCGCCATCGTGATCAGCAGCAGCATTTTTGTGCGCGGATCAAACACAATTCCTCTGTTTTCCACATCTGTCTGTAAAAATCCACTTTGCATCAGGCGATTCCTGCCTTTACAAAATGTTTCTTCAATAATGCCTTGCCGATCAATGCGCCGATGACACCACAGATGAAGCAGGCTGCAAGTAATAACGGAGCCAGCCATGTCTGACTCATAATTTCAGATAAGGAATTAATGTAATCCTCCCCGAAGCTCTGTCTGGTCTCAAAATAAGCCTCCGCATTGATAAACAGGGGAACAAAGTTACCGAAAATCACAATATTAAATACGCCGCAGCTGAGAATTGCCTTTTTACTGCTTTTATAGGATCCACTCTTTGCGATCAGATCCGCCAGAAATCCGAATACAATACCAAAGATAAAAGGCCAGTACCCCATACCGGTGATCCAGAGGAACAGACCTACGATCATGGAATAAATCGTGATCATACCGAATTTATTTACTTTTGTCATAAATAGCATCATGGGAGTTCCTCCAATCAGGGGAACCAACACGCAAAGCATCGGCATCATGATCGGAATAAATCCCAACATTGCCACTGCTGTCATGATCACGCAGTAAATCGCTGCATAAATGCCAATGTTAATCAAATCTTTTCCTTTTAGCTTCGACTGGTTCTTCATCTTACTCCTCTTTTCCGAGCATTCCATGCTCTTTTCTCTCTATTTGTGTTTTTACACCGCTTATTGAGAATTAGCCGCAACTAACCGACGGTTTTTAAGAAAGACTGCTCCTGTGTGCAAAAGCAGTCCTGCTTTTTGTGATCTCAGATTCTCAGCCTAACTTCATGATGGAACCCCAGCCACCATAGTGGTATTTCTCCAGCATGTGGAGGTATTTTCTGGCGGTGTCTCTGTCCATGCGGTGGCGGACGACTTCAAACATACTGTCGAACATGGCTCTGGACATGATATGAATAAATTCTTCCGTGATCATGCTGCCTTCCTGTACGAACTGCGTGACCTCCATATACTTGTAAGTATATTCGGTCTCAATCTCCACCAGATGTTCCACGAAATCCTGATATTTCGTACCGTAGGACGCATCCAGTAATAGCTGGAAATCCTCAAAATGATCGTAGACATAATCCAGCATTTCATCCATTCCGGAAACCACATACGTCTCCATCACTTTCGGCTGGGCCTCTGCCTCCCTGGCATGAAATTCCTCCTGTGTCTTCAGAAATATCCGGGTCAGCCCCTCTGCCGCCGGCTCTACAATGGCACCAAACAGTCCTTCCTTATCCCGGAACCTGGAATAGATAGATCCGGTGGTAGTGTCTGCCTTCGCCGCAATGGTCCGCAGGGATGCTTCGGAATATCCCTTCTCCAGGAATTCTTCTCTGGCACAGGCGAGAATTCTCTCTGAAACTCCTTCGATTGGTTTTGTCACTTTTTCCTCCAAAAATTTATAACAGCGTTATATAACACTGTTATAAATATAAACACATTCTATTTTTCTGTCAAGAGGGAAAACTTATTTTAAAGTTCAGCCCGCACCATCGTGCACACCCGGTCCGCCAGTTCGATGGTGGATGGTCTGTGGGCGATCATGAGGATCGTCTTCTGTCCCTGGAGGTTACGCAGAGCTTCGTTGACTGCCTGTTCGGACTCGTTATCCAGTGCCGAGGTTGCCTCATCCAGCAGGATGATGGAAGTATCTTTTAAGATTGCTCTGGCAATGGCAATCCGCTGTCTCTGCCCGCCGGAGAGTTTGTTGCCCCGCTCGCCCACCGTGGTATCATACCCTTCCGGGAATTCCATGATAAAGTCATGGGCATGCGCCTGCATTGCCGCTTCTCTGATCTCTTTCTCTGTGGCATCCGGTCTTCCCATACGGATATTCTCCGCAATGGAGCCCTGGAACAGGTACGGCTCCTGGGGGACATAGGCGATCTGACGGCGCAGGTCTGCCAGGTCACTCTCCCGCATAGACATTCCGTTGACACGAATATCGCCTTCTCCTAAAGGATACAGTCCCAGCAGAAGCTTGGAGAGGGTCGTCTTGCCGCAGCCGGAAGCACCGGTGATGGCGACGCATTCCCCCTTTTTTACTTCCAGGGAAAAATGACGGAGCACGTCTTCCTCCCCGGTGTAGGAAAAACGGATAGACCGGATTTCCACAGCATTGGCATGCTGTATCCCGGTCATGGTCTTCTGCCCGGCAGGCGTCTCTGCCTGCGCTGTCTCTGCTACCCGTTCGTCGCCGTTCTCCCGATACCAGTTGGCAGGCTCCTTCACCTCATCGAGGAAATCGAAGATATTCTGTGCATTGGCAAGACATCCCACCAGCTCCGGAATGTACTTTCCGATCTGTAAGAACTGGAACGAGAAGGAAGCATACATGGTATAGATCGCCGCCAGCGCTCCCAGGGTGGTGTAGCCTTTGTCCACGTAGTAGATTCCCATCATCAGAAATACCAGGGAACACAACAGTTCAAAGCCCTTGCTGCTGCCCTCCAGGCAGGCGGTATACAATGTCTTGCGACCGTTTTTTTTCTCATAATGGTGATTCTCTTCCCGAAACTGCGCCACGGTTCCCCGCCCGCCGGGAAACATCCTCACCTGCTCCATTCCCTGCAACATGTCCGACAGCCGGTTCGTCATAGCAGTATTTACTCCTGACAGTTCTCTGCTGACGCAGTGCATGGGATTTAACAATAACAGCTCAATCGCCATCATCACGCTGTTAACTGCCAGCAGGCACAATGTCAGCTGCCAGCTTAAGAGAAACATAGGAATCAGGTATGACACCACCTGTAAAAAGGGCATCACCACTCTCCGTAGTCTGGAACCGTAGATGTCTCCCATTTTCGTGAGATCATAGGACACTTTGGAGACGATCTCGCCGCTGTGGTGTTTTTCATAATAGCTGTAGGGAAGGCTCATCTCCGCATCCAGCACCCTCTCCGACAGATCACCGTAGACCCGCTTGGCTTCCACGTTGTAGCGGATCGTTGCCACACGGTAGATCAGTAGAGAGATCACGCCTACTACCACAATAGCTACGATGGAATACCCCAGTCTCTCATATTCCCCGGTCTGGGCAATATCCACCACACATTTCATCAGCAGTGAGCTCATGATCCCGAACAGGGCAAAGGTCACACTCATGACGAAGATGGATCCCAGGTAGACAAACCGCTTCTTCCCCATGACACGCATGGAGCGGATAAATAGCTTATAATTCTGCATGATCTGCCTCCTCTCCGTACATGGCCGCATAGACTCCACTCTGTTTTAACAGTTCCTCATGGGTGCCGCACTCTGCGATCCGGCCCTGCCTGAGCACGCAGATCCTGTCTGCATTCTGTACCGTGGACAGACGATGTGCAATGGTGACACATGTTCTGCCCGCCATCACCGTGGAAATCGCTTCCTGGATCCCGCTCTCCGTCTCCACATCCAGCGCGGAGGTCGGCTCATCCAACAGAAGCACCGGGGCATCCTTCAGAATCGCTCTGGCAATGGCAAGGCGCTGTTTCTGGCCTCCGGAGAGGATCGCGCCCCGTTCTCCCACCATAGTGTCGTATCCTTCGGGCAGTGTCTGTATAAAATCATGGATCTGCGCCTTTTTGCAGGCTTCCACGATCTGTTCTTTCGTGGCTCCCGGCTTACTGTAAGCGATGTTCTCCGCGATGGTCGTAGGGAACAGGAATACATTTTGGGACACCAACGCGATCTGCTCCCGCAGGGCTTCCCGGTTCCATTCCTCAATCCTTCTGCCAAAGAACCGGTATTCTCCGGCCGTCTTTTCATAGAAGCCGCACAGAATTCGGAAGATCGTGCTCTTTCCGCCGCCGGACTCTCCTACAAATGCGATGTTTTCTCCCTTTTTCACAGAAAACGTAAGCCCCTGTAATACCGACACATTTTCATGATAGGAAAAATCCACCTTTTCAAATGCGATCACGTTCTCTGCCGCCCGGGTCGCCGCATCCGCGATTCCCTCACCGGAGGGTTCCTCCTCCGCAGCCAGTATCTTCTCCACACGATCCACGCTGACCATTCCCGTGGAGGCATCCACCATGGCAAAAGGCAGTCCGGTATAGGCATCCACAAATTTGCTCAGGATCAGAATAAACGCCACCAGTCCGCCCAGACTGACCTCTCCGCGGCTGACCAGCCACACGGCGTAGATGGCACTGATAATGTTGGGAAGCCACTGAATCAGCTTTCGTACCACAATAGCGGTATTGGTGATCTGGGTACGCTTTTCCTCGTTCTCCACCAGTTCCACCGAAGCCCAGTGCATTTTCCTGCGGAAGACATCTTCGATGCCGAAGGAGCGCAATACCAGAATGCCGCTGACCGCATCCTGGGCGATCTGTGCCATTACGTCGGTCTTCTGCCGGTAGTTCGCCTGTAAACCGCGGATCCGTTTCACCAGTTTTCCTGCAATCCAGAAGATCAGGGGATATGTGATCAGAATGACCATAAGCAGCCCCAGGTTCGTCTCCCCGATATAGACTGCATAGGTAAAAATGCCAATGAGGCTGGCGATCATATCCGGCAGCACCGTCTCCAGAAAACTGGTGATCTCTCCCAGATCTCCGATGACTTTATTGAGTAAGGTAGCAGAATAATTGGCATCAAAATATTTATACTCCGCGCGGTACAGCTTCTCCGCCACCAGATCCCGGTACTCCGTGCAGACCGCCACCGCATACCGGTTGGCTGCGGCACTTTGCAGAAAAGCGGCAATGGTTCCCACCACCGTATAGATCAAAAATTGCAGCAGAAAGCTGCCAAACAGGACTTGCCTGCCTGACAGCATTTCATCGATCACGCCGCTGATGATTTTATTTCCCTGTACCAGGATCACGCTGACCGCCAGTGCCAGAATCGCTTCTGCCGCAAGCAGTCCGCCGTGTCGTATCATACAGCCTGTGAATACCTTCTTATTATGCATACGCCCCCCCGTTGTCATTTGTTCGTAATTTTAATAATACTATATATTATAAATTACCATTTTATAAAATACAAGTTTGACATTTTATAAAAGTAATGTTATCATAATTTTAGAAAAGGTGCTACTGATGACGGTTCACCTGATTTATATGAGAAAAAATGACTGCTCAACTTGTCAGGTTAGGGGCGGTCATTTTTTTGTGGTCTTATCACTATTAGAACCAATCGAATAGCCAAGACCCAAACAGGTTAAGCAGAGACTAATCACTGCAATCAAGTCACCGATTGTTAGCATAAGCAGAGTCCTCCTTTCCAAGATTTCCCATATGGGATGATCTATGTAATCAGAGCTATCAACTCTCCGCAAAAAGTGAACCGCCATTCACGTCAACGTGAAGTAGCACCTTAAGGCTAACGCCCATATACATTATATAGAACATTTGTTCTGCTTGTCAACTTATTTATTGTTAGTATTCCTTTTCCTATTTCTGTACAGTAAATTCTATAGGAGATGCCACCTTGCTGTAGATGTCCCATTCTTTTATATACTCCTCTTCGGTGCTTTCCACAGTCTGTCCCTGATCGTCCAGCCGGTAATAAGTCGCATTACCGTTCTCGTCATAGACTTCCGTATTGGAACGGGCAAGTCCCAGCTTTCCGTTGGCAGCATCGATGGTGTACACCTCAATGCTGTGCCCTGAGGTCACGTAGATTCCATCTGCACCACTGCTTAGCGGATATACCGTTCCGCCGCTCTCTAAGCTACCCAGCTTCTCCGGCGCTGCATCCGCTCCCACACGGTAGACATCACAGGAGATTGCATAGGTATGATCTCCGTCCTGATAGGATCCATCCGATACCAGGAAAATGGATGTTCCGTCCATTTCCATCTGTGCATATGCCACATACCCTTTTGCGGCAAAGTACCCACTGTAGGAACTGTTCTCCAGATAAATCCAGGTGGTACTCTCCTGCTTTGCGGTGTCCAGTCCCGCTGCAAGCGACTCCTGTTGTGCTGCAAGTGATTCCTTCAGTTGTTCCACCTCTTCCTGTTTTGCAGCCGCCTGCTCCAGCGCCGCATTCGTTGCCGCATCAGCTTCGCTGTTCCCCGCTTCGTTGGTCAAAACAACTGTCGTTCCATCCTTCGGATTCGTCAGAAAACATACCGCCACGATCACACAGGCTGCCACCGCCGCCAGCAGGATCCAAAAGGACGGTTTCTTATAATTCAATACTTCTTTCACTCTCTTTTTCACCCCTACTTCCCCAAAGGCAAGCGGACATACCGTCACCAGCCGCCTTTGCATACTACAGGAAAGCAGTGCATAGGAGTAGCTTTTACGTTCTTCCAGCGTAAGGTCTCTCACCGCGCTTTCATCACATGCCAGTTCCAGATCCCGGCAGAACAGAATATATGCCACCCAGACAAACGGATTGTACCAGTGGATCATAAGGAGTACAAAACCGAGCGTTTTCCACCACTGGTCGCCCCGGCGCAGATGTGCCTGTTCATGAGCGATGACATAGGGAAGCTGTGCTTCCTCCATGCCGGAGGACAGATAGATCTTAGGTCGGAACAGCCCCAGAATAAACGGAGATTTCACCTGATCGCAAATCCAGAGATTGTCCCGCAGCCATATCGCCTCACTTACCTGTCTTCGTACCCGCAGATAACTGTATACGGCATACCCAAGCATTACGAGCACACCGATCAACCATAGAATGCTTCCCACAGACAGAATCTGTTGGAACAGTTCGCCCCCAAAGCCTGTTGCCACTGTCCCGGCACCTGTCGGGATTCCTGTCAGCCCTGCTGCCCCGGCGCCTTCAATCACATTTTGTGTAGGATTACCCACTATGACCGGTGTCTGTGCAAGCGTCAGATCCGCCGCAATGCCGTAGCGATTCTGCATCCGGAAGACTCCCGGCATCAGGCTGAACCGGCTCTCCGGCACATAAGGACACACCAGTCGTAAGGCCGCAAATCCCCACAGCACACAGTTCACCCACTTCGGTGCCTGTCTTAACAGAAGTCTGAGAAACAATACGATCAGTATCAGCCATGCCGCGCCGATGCTCATCGTAAGTAATGTTACAAAAATACGAATCATTCTATTCTCCATTCCAACACCAATCGTCAATATAAGTACCAACGAAAAACGTGTTTTTCCGTGTGAAACTTAGAACTTCTTTACGATAGAGCCCTTGCTCTGAGTGATTAGAAGTTCTTTTCACACTGCTCCCCCTTCCGCTTCATCGATCATCTTGCGGATCTTCGCCGCCTCCTCTGCGGTAAGCGCCCGGTCTTTTGTAAAGGCCGCAAGAAACGCAGGCAGAGACCCTTCAAAGGTATCCTCCACAAACTGTCTGCTCTGCATCGCATAGAACTCTTCTCTGGAGATCAGGGAAGTCACCGTCCCGTTGTCATTGCGAAACAGACCCTTGTCACACAGTCTGCGCAGTACATTATGCGCCGTGGTGCGCTTCCAGTGAAATGCTTCCTCCGTCAGCTTTACCAGTTCCGAAGAAGACACCGGTTCATGCTCCCAGATCATATCCGCATATCGTGCCTCGATCACACCCAACTGAATTTCTGCCATGTTGTTTCCTCCTATTACCGTTTTCCTGATTACATAGATTTCTTTTGATCTTCTTATTTTACTTTTGCAAAAGTAGAGAGACCACATATCGTAGTCTAATTATAGACTACAGCATGTGGTCTCCATTGTCAAGCATATCTTCTATCAAAAATTACCGCTGGATATCATATGTTTCCGGCCAGCCTGCCCGTTCTCCCCTCTCGATCTCCCTCTGGATCCGCTCGTAGATATACAGGTTTTTGTGTTCCAGATCGATCAGCTGCAACAGTTCCTCATCCGTCAGCGACCGTTCCGGGTAGTAAAACTGTGCGTCTGCAATACAGTAAACAAGTTCCTGTCCGTCATATTCTTCCGGGAATGTGATCACTGCAATGGTTGTCTCTGTATAGGCATTTTCCTGTTCGTACTTTTCCGTCCACTCTTCATAACGGGTTTGTTCCTCCGGTGTCAGGTCACGGCTGTCCCCTCCCCAGACATCCACAGGTGCGGAAGAAAGCATTGCATACAGTTCATCGATTTCCGCATCTGACATCTGTTCATAACGATCAAAATAGGACATCTCGGAATATTTCTGCTGCCATATTTTCTCCTGTATGCTGTAATCCAGCTTATGCACATATTCGATGACTTCCAGCCATTCCTCTTCGGTAACAGTGGTACTCGGCAGATAGATGAGACAGCCGTATTCTTCCCCGGGGGTGCTCCGAACGGCTACACCTGTGCCGGAATAGTTCTCTTCTTCGGCTAATTCATGAAGCTGTCCCGCGGGATATTTGCCATCCTCTTCATATTCCCGGGTCAGCTGCTCATATACACTCTGTTCTCTTGCCGTCAGTTCTCTGTTAAATTCCGCCTGAACACTGCCCTGTCCTGCCACCATCTCCAAGTGTCCCAATTCTTCCGTCCCGATGTCAGTCATGCGCTCTGCCAGATAGCGGCGGTATCCCATGATTCCGGCGGCGGTGGCGGATACTGCTGTGACAGAAAGTATCACCACAGCTAACAGGATGCCTGCTGCCCGGGGGAATCTCTTGCCCGTCAACTGTTTTTCCTGCGACGCCTGTTGTCTGATCTGTGCATAGGCTGCATCTGCCCGCTCCAACACGATCTGTGGAAGTTCTATCTCTATTTCATTCATCGGTCTCATTTTCTTCCGCCTCCTTCCTCTGTCTCCGCATAATATCTCGCCAACTGCTCCCGCCCTCTGGCGAGCCTTGTGCGCACCGTACTGTCGGGCAGCTGCAGTAATTTTCCGATCTCTGCTGTCCGCAGTCCTTCTGCATAAAACAGTACCACGATCAGACGATATTTCTCATCCAGTCCCTGCAAAGCTTCCTTCCATTCCAGATTGGCCTCCGCCTCTACTGTACTCCCCGTTTCCTGCTCCGGCAATTCCTCCACGCAGACCATCCGCCTCCCTGAGCGCAGGATATCCTTGCATTTATTAATCAGAATACGGATCATCCAGGTCTTGAAATACCGATTTTTCTGCAACGTGTCTATTTTCTCCCAACAGGTGAGAATCGTCTCCTGCATGGCGTCCGCAATATCCGCATCCTGCGACAGGATTGCACTGGCCGTACGGTACATATCCCGTTCATGAAGCTGCATCAGCTCCGTGAAAGCATCCGGATTCCGCTTCTTCGACCTGCGCACCAGTTGTTCTACCTCTCCCATATGCCTCGTCCTTTCTTCCTCATAAGTATACGTCTTATGACTATTAGACGGAAGAGCTGCCGGAAATGTCCCGATTTTTTGCGAAAAAATAAACCTACCTTGTCACTTGACCAGTACAGGTAGGTTTATTATATAAAATTTTCCAACCACTTACGGTCTCTGTCCCATAGCACCTTCCAGTGTCAGGGTCTCACCGCTCATATACTTGAAGTCGGGAGAAGCCAGCTGTACGCAGACGCGGCCGATCTCCTTCTCCACGTCGCCGTAATGTCCCATAGGGGGCATCTTGACATTTGCCTTGAAAGCATCGGGATATGCCTGCTCGAATTTCTCCAGCTGTGCAGTCCATGCCAGAGGACATACGACATTGACATTGATGCCATCGGGACCCCACTCGGTAGCTGCGACTCTGGTCAGTCCGCGGATACCTTCCTTGGCCGCCGCATAAGCGCACTGTCCGAAATTACCGAAGAGACCTGCTCCGGAGGCAAAGTTAATAACGGAACCCTTCGTCTCCTTCAGATAAGGATAGCAAGCCTTCATATAGTAGAATGCTGCATACAGACCGGAATATACCGCCAGGTCAAACTGCTCGGTGGTATGATCTGCGATGGTTACACCGGAAGCGGAAGCCTGCGCATTGTTGATCAGCACATCAATTCTTCCGAAAGTGTCAATCGCCTGCTTCACCACATTCTGTACGATTGCTTCATTGTCTGAACCGGCGCTGACATCTGCCTGTACGGGAAGTACCTTGATACCGTACTTTGCCTCCAGTTCTTCCTTCGCATCCGTCAGCTTCTGTACATTGCGTCCGGTTAGCACCAGATTGGCACCTTCTTTTGCATAAGCGGTGGCAATACCGTAACCGATGGATCCGCACTCTCCGTTACTCAATACCGCTCTTCCTCCACCTGTGATGATCGCTGTCTTTCCTGTTAAAAATCCCATAAAATACCCTCCCTTTCTTGTTTTTATCTATTTCCTTATAAAACTGCTTATCTGCCTGAATGCAAGCATTCGCAGAACGCAGTTTTGCATAGCTCTGAATAGTTACCATTATAGCATAATTATAAGCGCTTTACCTGAGAAAAATACTCACCAATATTCCTATGATTCCGCCAATAATGAAAGCTGCAGGAATGCCGTACGCATCCTTTTTTGTCATCCGATCCCACTCAATCCGCGAAGGTGTCATCTTCGTATGGCACATGCTCTGATAGCAGAGATAAATATGTCTCCAACGACACAGATACCCCACAAGATTATAGATTCCATCCAATAATATTCCCACTGCCAGTACAAACAACATTGTAATTCTCCCCCGGTAGAAGTCTGCCAGCGCTCCTGCTATCAGAATCAATACCGGATAGCCATAACGATCCAAATATGCCAGAATGTACATTACTGTCGTAGAATAACTGCGCTCTGGCTTCTTCTCAACGATCACTGCCGTGCACCCCCAGTCGCTCTGCCTCTTGTAAGAACCTGACTTCGATCTCTCCGGGCGTATGCTCCGCCAGATCCGGCACGGAAAAAAGCTGCGGCACCGCTCTGTTCTCTTCGCCGTGAAGCAATGTCTTCAGTTCCAGTTCCAGGATCTCATCGTCGATCTGTTTCCAGCGGAGGTTCTCCTCTTCCGTCAGATCATCCAGTCCGAAGTGTGTAAGAATCGTTCCCATAATCTTACTTTCGATCTCCAGATAATTGGTCAGATAGATTTTCACCGGGCGGATGATATCCGATATATATCCCTCGCTGGCATCATGGAGCAGGCAGGCAAGCTGCTGCCTCTTAGACCACCCTCTGGCTTTCGCTTCCGCCGCACAGTTGAGCGAATGCTGTCCCACCGAATAAAAATAGGTCAGCTGTCCACCGCCCCTGCACAGTAAGCTCAGTGCATGCGCAATGTCTTCGATATAGACATCTCCCGGCGTCATCTGCATGGGATCGAATTTTCTGCCGGAATACGTTGTCATGGTGTTCATTGTGTTTTCTCCGTTCTGTTAGCGTTACTTCTGTTTCAAAATTTCATTGCAAGTCATTTCTTAGATAAAAAACTATTTCCGCATTACTATTCTTTACCGCCTTACTTCTCCGCACGGATCAGATTCTTATAGAATCTCACCGCACCGGGCAGGCAGTTATACTCAATATTTTCATTCAGTCCATGCATTCCCTTCATCTGTTCCGGTCCGTAGACTACCGGTGCAAAACGGATACAGTTCCTGCAGATTGGCTGGTAAAACTGTGCATCGGTCGCACCCGTCATCACATAAGGACTGGAAGGCAGTCCCGGGAAAGTATCCGCGATGGTCTGCTCCACCAGATGGAATGCTTCTCCGTGAATATCCACAGGCGGCGTATAATCGTTGGCATGCAGCACTTCGGTCTCCAGACCGTACTTATCAGCCACCTTTTTGATGATTTCCAGGCTCTCCTTCTCTCCCTGATGAGGAATAAAACGCATGTTCGCACCGACATAAGCTTCCTGCGGCAGCACATTATAGGCATCGGAGCCCTTCTGCACCGTGAAAGCGATCGTCGTCTTCAGCATGGCACCTGCCTGGGCACTGATCGCAGGCATGACCGCTTTTAATACCGGACCGAACAGCCACACATTACCGAATACCAGCTTCATTCCAAATCCGGCGTAGGGTGCCAGTTCTGTGAACATCGCCGATACCTCCGGCAGCAGCTTTTTCCGGAACGGGGAATGCGTCTCCACCTCATTGACAAAAGCAGATAATCTGGCAATGGGCGTTCCCTTCGACGGGGCGCTGGCATGACCGCCGTTGCTCCGTGCGGTGAACTTCACATCTGCCTTGCCCTTTTCAAATACGCCTACCATGGCAAAATTGCCGTGAATGCCGCCGATGGGTTCGGTGATGATCGCACCGCCCTCATCGCATACCAGGAACAGCTCGATCCCTCTGCGCTGCAATTCTGACACAATCTTCGGTGCACCGTCACCGCCCCACTCTTCCGTGCAGGAGCTTGCCAGATAGACATCGGTGGGCGGGACGAACCCTTCCGACAGGAGTTCCTCCACCGCCTGGAAAAATGCCATGACAGAGGCCTTGGTATCGGATGCACCTCTGCCCCATACTTTGCCGTCTGCGATATCTCCGGAAAAAGGTGCGTGGATCCACTCGCCCTCCGCAGGTACCACATCCTGATGGCTCATGAGCAGGATCGGCTTCTCAGAGCTTTTTCCTTTCCAGTAAAATAACAGATTACCATCGATCTCTGTCTTCTCCAGCTTCTCATGTACCAGTGGGAACAGTTCCTCCAGCACCTTATGGAAGCCTAAGAATTTCTCCACCTCTGCCACGTTGGCATAGGAGGTGGTGTCATATTGGATCATTTTCGACAGCTTCTGGGCCAGTGCCAGTGCTTCCTCCTCCGGTTCGTCTGCCACATAAGTCGAAGTCTTCGACGGCATCAGCAGGGTGCGGAGCACCGCGATCAACAGTAGTACTATAATAACTGCAACCACTACAAGTAAAATGAAACCTATATATTTCATATTTTCCTCTTTTCCGGGCGCTACCTCCTATGACTCACATAACCCGACAGGTTTGGCCCCTTTTCCATTCATCTATTTTCTGTCCGTATAGCCTTCTGATTATTCAGCCCCAATATTTACACGATTGGGGTTAGCTTTTTTCTATTCCGGACTCTGTATATTCTTTTTCCGGAACAGCAGATATTCCACACCGATGGCAATAGCTCCGGAAGGAACGATCATAAAGCTGGTGGAGCCGATCAGGGACGGTACCAGAATGAACAACAGGCTCATGAGGATCAGCGGCAATGCAGCGATTTTCATATTTTTCCGATAATATTTATACGCCATGGCACCGAACAGCGCCGGAACCACATTTTCAAAAGCCGGCTGCAATACTTCACTCTGCAGCACGGGCTGCAGCGGCACCATCAATAACACGCCTAGCGCCAGGACGAGGATTGTCACCAGAGAAGATGTGGCGATGGAGATTGTGGAGATGATCTCATTTTCCGGGGTTCCGGTCTTCGCTCCTACCATGTCTCTCGCATTGACCGCGCAAGGGATCTTCATATTGATCAGGTTACCGGTGATAAATGCCAGGTATCCGCCGCCGGCTCCCAGCATCGGTGTGTAGATCAAAAACTCCGCGATGCTGCTGACCAGCCATACGATTCCCACAGAGAGGAACCCCTTGCCGACAGCCCCCAGATCCGGATACGCACCTAAAAGCTTACCGATGAAAAACGGTGCTCCCACTAACATCACCAGCGTAATGATGCTCACAGTCCGCCCGATGACATGTGTTTTCTTCGTGTAAATATCCCAGGCAGACTTGTCACCCTGTGTTTGCTGTGTATTTGCATCGGCACCGACTGTGCCGGGGGTATTTACACCTGTATTATCTAGTTTGATATTATTTAATTCTACATTATTTTCCATATTTTTTATTCCTTTCATCTTGGAATATATTGCTCTTCCTAAGGATTCAGCTTTCAGCTTCGGACTCTCAATCCTGAATATCTGTTTCAGATTTCAGCTTTTCTGTTTTCAACACAATGTCTTTCTTTCAACTATTTCATTTGCTTTCCGACATTTCATAGATACTTAAAACTTTTTCAGAAGAATACTTTACAGCAACCCCACCAGTACGGCTGCCGTCATGCCGATGATCATGCTTCCGGCAATGGAAAAGCTGTCCACCCAGGCTTTTCCTTTTTTCTCAATGAGGTATACAAACCCTGCCATCACCAGTGCCGATACCGCCATTACCACTAACGGAATGTAATCCCCGTGAAACGTAAACAATCCGTTCTCCGATATAAAACCGCCGAGATATCTTCCGATGTAGGTGCTGACCAGTCCGATGAACATGGCAGTCATTGCCATATCTCCAAAGCCCGGTTTATCTGATTTTTTATTCGAGGTCAGCTTCTGCGTATATTTTTTATTCAGGAAAATGGACAATGTCATGCCCCAGATAATGCAGATGCTCATGAGCAGTGCGATCGTGGAGAATGCCTGCGGTGTCATTTCCGCAGCAGACAATGTGCTCATGCCCACCTGCTCCGCTGCAGCCTGCGCCACCTGGGTCTCATAATGCAGGGCACCGATCACGGACAATCGAAGCCACGGCCAGGGTGTTCCCAGACTTCCCGACAGGGCGATGACACCCAGCAGGATCCCCACACTGGGCAACAGGGAAAAGGTCGCACTGGAGATGATCGTACGCTTCATTTTCGTGGTATCCATACCGAGTGCCTGCCCGGCGCGGTATGCCCTCACCAGAAAAATCACACAGACCACCGCCACAAAAGCAATGATCCCTCCACAGATCAGGTACATCGGTACACTGTTTAACTGACTTAAGATTGACATGTCTCTTCCTCCTTCAGAATCTCTCTGATTTTATCTTCCTGTAAATGCTCTCCGATGACGATCAGCACCTCCTGCCCCACTGCGACAGACTGCATTGTATGACTGTCCGGTGTAGCATTCAATTCCATCCATTGTCCTGCTCCGTTTTTCACATAACCCTTGATCCGGAATACTTCTCCGCAGGACTTATCGGCAAACAGTCTGGGCACCGCCCGTTCCAGCGCCTCTGGCTTAATCTTCTCTTCCATGAAAAATAAAGAGTCGAAGCTCTGCCCATTCTCTAAATCCATCTTGCGGTAACTTTCCAGACGATAACCGCATTTGGATACGTCCTCTAAATCTTCATTTGTCAGATCCGTGAGATTTTTCTGTAAGATATCCTTCTTGGGGTCGATTCTCCGGTCGCAGCGGATCTGTTCCAGTGCCCGGTTGAGATGTGCCACCGTGTCCTCACACTGTTTTCTGGTGGCTGCATCCGCATGGCTCAGGATCACTTTTCCGGCATTGGCAGCCTCCGATGCCAGCAGATAGTCCGCCTGCTCTGATAGATGATCCTCCAGTCTTGCATCCAGTATGGCGATGACATTGCCGATCTCATACCACTGGTCCAGCGGCTCCTCCCGGAGTACATCGAAAAACTCATCTACATCATAGATCCCCGACGGCTCCACCAGCACCCTGTCATAACCGCACATCCGCATGGAGATCAGCTTCGTACGGAAACGCCTCCTGTGGCTCTCCGCATCGCATCCTCCGGCGATCATCTCCAGTTCGCACTGATCTCCCCTGAGTTCGTGAAGCATCAGCATATCCACGTTGATAGCACCGAAATCATTTTCCAGAATACCAATATGCAGTCCCTGATCCATAAGATATTCCGCATATTTTTTCAGAAAAGTAGTCTTTCCGGATCCCAGGAAGCCTGTGATCAGATCGATCGTTACCATATATCGTCTTTCCTCTCTGTTTCATTGATTTGCATAGTGATCACTTCTATAATTCTTTCTCATAACACCAGTAGGAATGCCCGAAAAGCTCACATTCCCCTGCCGTGGTAAAATGCAATTTTTCATAAGAACGCAGGGCTTTCACATTGTCCTTTGCCACTAAAATGTGTACCGCTTTATAACCCTGTGTTTTCAATTCCGCCATGGCTTCCTGCAACAGGATCCTGGCAATGCCGCGATTCTGATATTCTGTCGCCACTCCCAGTCTGGACAGCTCTGCCACCGGGGTAAGGTCCTCTGACCAACAGGACAATGCCTTAACTTCCGGGTCATCATCCATGGAGATCACACCAATTAATCGTCCTCTCGTAACCAGCAGCGGTTCCGCTGTCTGCCCTTCCGACAGCCTCGCCCCCTGTTCTCTCTCATCAGGTTCCGGCATTTTCTCATACAGACAAAACAATGCATTTCTCGACAGGTCAAATTCCACTTCCCGTTCTGTGGGATAATTTTCTGTCCAGACACAATATTCGGTTCCGATAAGGGAACGGTATAATTGCAGGATCTCTTCTGCTTCTTCTCTGCGTGCCCTGCGAAATTCCATGTAACGATCCTTCATGCTGTTCCATTCCTTTACTGACTTATCTTTTACGTTTTATTCTTTTGCTTTTTTATGATTTTCCGTTTTTGTTCATTTACATTTCTACCGTGCTTTCATCTGACTGCACACATGCTATTTTATGTTTTACGGGTATCACCACATTTACACCTTTAATGTTTTCAGATACTCTTTCTGTTCCCGGGTGATCCGGTAGCTTTCCCTCGCCTTCTGTATCGTCTTGTTATGAGTCCATGGATCCAAGCATTTTTTCTCGATATAGCCAACGGCGACATCCCACTGTTTTGCCAGTGCCGTGGCATAGAACCACGCGATCATCATGTTCACATAATATTCCTCGGAATGTACCGCTGCCGGGATCTCCAGATATTCCACCCGGAAATCCTCATCCAGGAAATGTGTCATCAGCATTTCCATTCCGAAGCGGCAGGTATATGGGTGGCCCGAAGTTGTCCATTCTCTTATTTTGTCTATGAGTTTGCCTTTGTTTTTGCGGAACACCTTTGGTGAAAAAATATCACACACCGCCCAGTTATCCACATAAGGCAGAAAGCGCTCCACTTCTTTTACACAGGCTTCGTAATCTTTGATCTCCGCCACCAGCAGCGCATGCAAAATATTTTCATCATAATAAGTATGCGGCAGCTGTTTCAGAAACTCTACGCTCTCCGGATCCTTTCCATACTCCTTCGCGAGCTTACGAATAGTGGGAATGCGAACGCCGATAATCGTCTCCACAGGAATCGTCGGGATTAATTTGCTCTGGAAATCACGGTAACCTTTATCTTGCAATTGAAATAATAATTCCTGTGCTTTCATACAATTTTCTCCTCAAAATGCCTGCTTTCTGTTTATTGTACCACAAGCATAGAAGATATGCAAAACTGTCATGGATGGAAATTGAGAGCTGGGGCGGCGAACGCCCGCCTGTGCCCTTCTTCCGCCTCAGCGTGAATAGTTTGTGGATATACCCTGTCAATGTTTCCTTGGTTTTACTTTATTTCGTAACTCTTTTATTACTCCGACACTTGAATCAAATACTTAA
>OBZC01000241.1_pt1 | contig 77139 bp, 53 predicted proteins | sample 1538231 | NCBI WGS metagenome assembly OBZC01 (sample SAMEA2580225, study PRJEB22360) | human gut metagenome | biome: human gut; feature: human-associated habitat; material: faeces | place: Denmark | collected 2008/2010 | reverse complement strand
AAGAGGGAAACCGTCGAAATAAAAAAGAGATTACCACCAAATTTGACGAAGAACCTTTTGATATATTCGTATCATCCAGCCACGAAAACAAAACAGAATTATTGGAGCTGCTGGGAGATGTAGCGGATTGTTCCGATCATATCACTTGCTCGGTGAATGAGGGAGAAGCATTGAAGTTTACTTTATTAAGGAATGGTGATCGTACCGGAATCACATTCCGGGGTATTCCTAACGGACATGAGTTCACGTCATTGCTTTTGGCTATCCTGAATCTGGACGGCAAAGGAAAGAACTTTCCCGATGAGGCCGTTTGCAACCGTGTGAAAGCACTGAAAGGCCCGATACATCTGACCACTTATGTTTCGTTGACTTGTACGAACTGTCCTGACGTAGTGCAGGCTCTGAATGCAATGACTACTTTGAATCCGGCTATTACGCATGAAATGGTAGACGGTGCGCTTTATCAGGACGAAGTAGATGCACTGAAAATACAAGGAGTGCCCTCTGTCTTTGCAGATGGAAAATTACTTCATGTAGGCCGTGGTGAATTTGGCGAATTGCTTGCCAAGTTGGAAGAACAATATGGTATTGACGAAACCAAAGCGAATGCAGAGGTGAAAGAATATGATGTGATTGTAGCCGGTGGAGGACCTGCAGGAGTATCAGCAGCTATTTATTCTGCCCGTAAAGGACTCCGTGTAGCTATCGTGGCCGAGCGTGTTGGCGGACAGGTAAAAGAAACGGTGGGTATTGAAAATCTAATTTCTGTTCCGGAAACGACAGGAAATGAACTTGCCGATAATCTGAAAACTCACTTGTTGCGTTATCCGGTGGATTTACTGGAGCATCGTAAAGTAGAAAAAGTAGAAGTGGTTGGAAAACAGAAGCAGATCACTACCTCTGTTGGTGAGAAATTCCTGGCTCCGGCACTGATTATTGCAACCGGTGCAAGCTGGCGTAAACTGAATGTTCCGGGAGAAGCCGAATATATAGGTCGTGGTGTCGCTTTCTGTCCTCATTGTGATGGGCCGTTTTATAAAGGAAAGCATGTAGCGGTAGTAGGTGGTGGAAATTCAGGCATTGAGGCAGCCATTGACTTGGCAGGTATCTGCTCCAAAGTGACTGTTTTTGAATTTATGGATGAGTTGAAAGCGGACAGTGTACTTCAAGAGCGACTTAAATCATTGCCGAATGTGGAAGTGTTTGTAAGTTCACAGACTACGGAAGTGATAGGAAATGGTGATAAGCTGACTGGCCTACGCATCAAAGACCGCAAAACGGAAGAAGAACGTTTGGTGGAATTGGATGGTGTATTTGTACAGATCGGGCTTTCTGCGAATAGCAGTGTATTCCGCGACATAGTGGAAACCAACCGTCCGGGCGAAATCATGATTGATGCACATTGCCGTACGAATGCGACGGGTATCTATGCAGCCGGAGATGTTTCTACGGTTCCTTATAAGCAAATTATTATCTCTATGGGCGAAGGGGCGAAAGCTGCGCTTTCTGCATTTGACGATAGAGTGAGAGGGATTATCTGATTGATATATTCAGATATAAAAAGCACACAAACAAGACATTAGCGGGGCTGCAAAGGTATGAATCCATATCTTTGTAGCTTTTTATTTTTTTCTTAGCTTTGAGACATTTAACATTAACCCCAAAAACGAAGAACAAGAAAAAGAGAGGTTTTACTGGATATGACAGTCTAAACAGTCTAAACAGTCTAAAGTTTTGACAACCTTAAATGATGGAGGTGTGTCTAAAAGTCTGACACACCTCCATGAAATAATTATTTCATAAAGTGTTATTCGGAGAAATATGTATAATAGAATTTCTCAATATCTCCGTCATAGTTCTTGCTTTCCTCTTTGATACAACTATTTTCATCATATTCGAATGTGTAAGTAGATGCAACGGCTGAATGCTGCCAGCCGCTACTCGTATGACAATTGGCCGAAGCTTTTCCAAAGAGACCTGTTTCAACCAGCCAACGACTTGGACCACTGCCTTCCGCATAGATACAATGTGCTCCGCCTACATTAGGCACGGCAGAATAGGTCTGAACCTTGAATTGTTCTACTCCATCAGAGAATCTGGTCCATTGCGTAATATTACCATTTTCTATGGTGATGTTAGATGCGATATTGCCATTTTTTACAGCTTTTGTCATGTAGCCATTCTCGTCGTAAGTATATTCATATGTATTCGAACCATCTACAAAAGTAGCGACATACCCCTGGCTATTTAATGTCATAGTATATGCGTTCTTACCTGTCACCGTGACGCTGTTTCCGTCGTAAGCAAAGAGCCATTCTCTATCCAACTCTTCTCCATTTAGTCTGTAGACACGTTTAACCGTACCATTGTCATTATATTCGTAATACCATTTATCCCAATCATCTGCAAAAGTAGCTATCCGATAAACAGTTACTTCAGAGGTCGTTGTAAAAGTGATTTCTGCATACTCTGAATCTTCAAAGTAGATCGATCCGGTTTTTTGAGCTTTTACTTTGAATGTGTAACTTTTTTCCGGCTCTAAACCTGTCAGTTGAATCGTATTTTGGTCAGTACTTTGTTCATTACCGTTATTCAAACTATAAATATAAGCTGTTGCGTTTCCTATGGCTTTCCATGTAATAACAGCAGAACTCTCTTTTACATCAGGAACAGTAACTTCCGGTTTATCCAGAACGTTGGTATTGGGATGATTGTCGTCATCGCTGCAAGCGGTCATACTTAGTACTACTGCCAGCATGGTTAATAAGTAAAAATACTTTTTCATGTTGTTCTATTTAAGGTTAATAATTAGTTTCCGGCAACTACTATCATTCCCAAACCAACCAGGAAGAAGATAAACATCAAGGCTAGTAATTGATTAACAGATTTCGTTGAGCCTTTAAATTCTTTCCAGATAAATACTCCCCAAATAGCGGCAATAAGTGGTGCGCCCTGTCCTAGTGCATAAGATACCGCCGGACCAGCTTCGCCTGATGCGATATAGCTGAATGCAGAACCAAGTCCCCATATCGCTCCGCCAAGCATTCCGCATATATGAGTTTTCGTGTTTCCTTTAAAGTATTCGGAGTAGCTGACTTTTTCTCCAACAAAAGGATATTTCATCACTAATGTGTTGAAAACAAAATTGCTTAGCAATACGCCTATTGAGAAAACAAAGATTGCAGAATAAGGAGTCATCATTCCTATAGCGGGTGAATTGAAGTTTTCTACATCCATACCTTTCACTACGAACCTGTAGAATAAGGACATTAGTACGCCGGCTATTAATGCAATGATAATTCCCTTTTTGTTGTTTTTCCTGCTTTCTTCACCCTTTTGTATTTTTCCGGAGGCCACTCCATTACAAATAATGGCAATAACAATGAGAGCTACACCGCCGAATAAAAGCAAAGGATTGCCGGTTGGAATTCCCAAATAATTGACGATTACCCCTAATACCAGTGCAATGCCGACTCCTAAAGGAAAAGCTACAGACATACCAGCTAAGGAGATGGACGCTGAAAGAAGAATGTTTGAAGCATTAAATATTACGCCCCCCAAGATAACCCAGCCGATACTGTCTCCAGATGCTTGTCCCAGATCTTCCAGAAATGAACGTCCGGTATCTCCATGACTACCCATTGTGAAGCCTAGTAAGATGGTGAACAATACCATTCCAATCACATAATCCCAATAAAAAAGTTCATAACGCCAATTTTTGGAAACTAGTTTCTGGGTATTACTCCAAGAACCCCAACAAATCATGGTTACGATGCAGAATATAACTGCCAATAAATAACTGTTTACTGTGAACATACTATTAGTATTTAATTGTTAAACATGAATTCTGTTATTTAAATATATAATCCAGTCCTCCCAATAGCTGAAAGCGTTGGTTTCTTTACATTTTCTTGACCGGAACTCATGTTCCAGGTCTGATTCCTTCAAAAGGATATGAATATTACTGCTAAAACCATATTCTTTTGACTCGGGTAGTACTTCTATCCAGCACCTGGGATATCTTTTATGAGAGTTGACCGCTTTTATAAAATTCAGAGCGTCACTTTCATCACCGATGGTGTTTACACAGACTATGCCGGTAAACAAATTTTCCCTTTGAATGGCTTCTATGCCTTCTTTGATGTTATCTTTCAAAGTGATTAAAGCCCTCATGCGTTGGGAACTTCTGATTTCGGAGAGTTGCTTTTCTATATAAGAGATTGTTGCTGAGAGGTCTGCGTTGGTTTTAACGAAGCAAAGAAGAGCAGGCCATGTTCTATTATCGTCTACCATTTCATGAAATTGATTGACGAGAGTCTGTTGTTGTTGCTCGTTGATTTCTCCCTGTACGTAGATAATAGGATATTCTCTTGTGCTTCCTTGAGCCTGTTCCGGATAATAAACCGTTGCATTGCCCATTTTGATAAATGGTGTCTCATTCAGAAGAAGGCTTCTCTCATTATTTCCTGTCTGGTTCTCATTGAAATATTTGTTTATGAATCTGAACGCTTTTGGTAGTGCTCCATTCCAACAGGTAAAATCATGTCCTCCTGCACGTACTTCCCATTCATGAGGTATCTGTCTTTCCAGTAATAATCGGTGCAGTTCTTCATTACTTTCGCATAAAGTACCTTCTTTATCTCCAATATCCAGCATGATTCCAAATCCTTTTAAATCGGAAGTACGGAGGGTAGAAAGAATGTGGTAGGGTGAATGTTGCTTATAATAACTGGTTAGACGCTGGTTGCCATTCTTTCCTGCTCCTCCGAAAATCCGTCCCCATTGACTGTCCCATTCTTTTTGTGGTTCTTCTTCTATATATTGTTTTTCTGTACGGATAGATGGTGATAACGCAACAACAGAACCAAATAAGTTACGGTTGCGTAGGCTGACGGACAATGCTCCGAATCCTCCCATAGAGAAACCAATGATTGAACGTGCGCTAACATTCTTGCGGGTGCGGTAGTTGTTATCAATATATGGAACCAGTTCTTTAATAAAGAAAGTCTCATAAAGAAAACTGCCATCATAGGTGTCACTGTAATAAGACAAATAGCCGTCAGGAATAACCATAATGAAAGGTTCAACCTCTCCTTTTTTTATCATTTTGTCCATTACACGGGCAACATTGCCATATTCGAGCCAACTGGTATAATCACCTCCTATTCCATGAAACATATACAAAACAGGATATTCTATATCTGAATGTTCATAACCTTCCGGTAGGATAATAGAATAGGAGACTTCTTGCTTTAAAGAGGGACTATAAATATTCATCCCTTCTTTTTCTATGGGAAGTGCCCAAGCTCCATCTATACCTGATAGAGATAGGATTATATATAACAGTATCTTCCTCATATCATTTCTTTATTAACTGTTCACCAATGTAATAACTCATTGAATAAATACCTGTTTGGGCGGACTGTTCACTATCCAGTCCGTTTCTGACACGATATTGTACTGGAACCTCTGCATCCCGCAATCCATTGAATAGAGTAAGCATACTATTGTAATTACTACCTCCGTCTGTTATATCCAAATAATAAATTTTGGCCCGGTTCTCGTCAGAAAGGTTGTTAATACCCGCATCTTCTGCAAAGAAAAAATTGATGGCAGGGGTATTACCTGATGATTGCTTGTATAAGTAATCAGCTTCTGAACCATAGGCTAATCCTAATCTGAAGTCTGCATTACTTTCAGTATGAATCGTTTTCTCTATTGCATCGGTAATAGTTGAAAAACTTATTTCATTTTGAATAACCTCCTTTACATCAAAACCGGCGATTATCATACGTTTGATTTGCATAAGAGAATCTAATGCCACTGCCACCTTCTCTGTTGTAAGATTAACATTACCTTCTCCTTTGCTGTAATAAAGAACTTTGTAAGTTAGTTCGGAATTGTAGTCATCCGGTAACCATAGTTCGATATTGGAATTACCTACTTTTATGTTTTTATTAGTAGCATGTAATTCCTCTGTGAATTTTTTCAGAGTTTCCTGCGGATAGTTTTCTCCTTTGAATGAACGTTCGATAAAAGGCAGTGCCTCTTTCATGGATTCACGCCAATAACTGTCAGTGTGGGCACCGTTCCGTACACGATATTCGTGCTTGATATTTTTGTCCCGTAATAGAGAATGTAATTCACCGTTTCCTGCATATAGTCTTTCTTCATCATCACCGCAGTCTATGTAATACCGTACTGTTTGAAATGTGGAACTTGGTTTATCCTTGAAAAAGTGTAGCGGACATTGGCTTTTATAATAGCTTGTCAGCCTGCCTGTTCCTGTCTGGCCGCTTCCTCCGAAGTTGTTTCCCCATTGAAGATTCCAACCGTCTTGTGACAAAGAGATGTATTGTTCATCTGTATTTAGAGAGGGACTTAATCCTATTGAAACCGAGAATGTTTCAGGATGTTGCGATGCTATACTTAATGCCCCGAAACCTCCCATAGAGAATCCGGCAACAGCTCTTTCCGTCTTACTGGCTGTTGTTCGGAACCGCTTATCAATCAGGGGTACGAGTTCATTAATGAACATATCCATATAGTTGAACTTTCCGTCATAGCGGTTGCAAAAATAAGAGTTGAAACCTTCCGGCATGATGTAGATCAATGGGCGAATACTACCATTGCTGGTTTGCGCATCAGCTATGCTTTGAATATTCAGACCTGAAGGTCCCCATGAACTTTGGTTCCCTCCCCAGCCATGTAGAAGGAAAACTACTCCATATTTACCCGTACTTTCCGATAGATATTCTTGAGGCAGTAATACGGAATATTTGATTTCTTGTCCTAATATTTTGCTGTAAAAACTTTGATCGGGATTATAGCGTTTGGTAAACAGTTCCGGTGTATCGGTCTGTTCGCCTTCGGACGGACTGTTATCATCAGACGAACATGATAACAATCCGTAGGAAAATAATAATAAGGCTAATAATAGGAGTAGTTTTCTATTCATGGCTTCTCTCTTTTATTTATAAGGATTGATTGGCTCTGCCGGTGTGGATGAATAAACCACCATGTCTTTACATTGAACGGCATATTTTTCATTCGGATTAATCCATTTAATAACCAGTTTGTGAGGTCCTTCCTCTAAATCATAATTATAGAAAATGTCATACTTTCTTTTTATGTAGTCATAAGGCATTTCTATGGTTTCTACTTTCTTGCCGTCAATGTAGGCCTCCAGAATGGCGATGTAATTGTCATTACTATCTTTAACATCTTGTCTGATCATCCCCATTAAAACAACTCCCTTGCCATTGAACTCAAATGTTTTTTCTGTACCGAGATCATATTTGATAACTCTTCTTTCAGAAGGATATAAGCCTTCAAAAGAAACTTCCCATGCTACGGTTTTTGGCTTTTGAATCGTGGTATAGTATTTATCTCCTTTTATTTTTCCTCCGTTTGCTTTTAATACATCACTCAATAGTTTGAGATTAATGTCGTATACAGAACTTAAAGAGATATCTGTGTAGGGGAACTTAATATTTTCACATCTTTCGAGTGCCGGTTTCCAGTATTCGGGGATAGCCTTGTAGCCTTGTATGACTCCAAGAATTCCTGCGGCAGTTGCCGGGTTACAGTCGGAGTCTTGTCCGCAACGAGTGGCTATATCCATTGTTTTGAAAAAGTCGCCGTTGCCATATAAAAGTCCCATAACACAGTAAGCCGCGTTGATAGTGGCGTCAATGTTAAATGCATTGAATACCCCTTCCGGGCAGCCAATCTCAAAAGCATGACGGTTTTCTATTTCCAACCAGCATTTACGCCAGTCATTGGGATATTGTTTCCAATATTTAATCACGTCTGTGATGCAACGGTGAAATTTACTTTGTTCGGGTATTGTTTTAAGAGCTTCCGTGACAATTGTATAAATGTCATTATTTACATAAGCCAATGCATACATTGCTCCCATGTATACACCTCCATACCATCCGTCGCCGTAGTTCATGATATGCCCTATCTTGTCCGAAAAATCGGATGCGGTATTTACCATCCCCGGACATATCATTCCAATGAAGTCTGCTTCAATCTGGAAATCAATATCGTCAGCGTGCGGATTATTTTTCCAATGCCCGGATGCCGGCGGCATAATACCATGCAATATGTTATATCTGGCTGCCTGGTTGGCATGCCATAATTTGTAATCAGCGTTTGCAAAGGCTTTGGCAAATGATTCAGCAGGGGCATTTATCCCTTCTTCTTGCATTACTTCCAGAAAGGTAAGATCCATATATACATCATCATACAATCCCGGATCCTCAGCAAAGATGTCTTTACAATAGTCATCATACCAGATTATGGGAATTTTTTCATGAATGATCGCTCCTCTGTATTTAAATTCTGTAGGACCTCCATAGGTGCACCCTATGGTTTGTCCGGCCCATCCTCCTTTAATTTTGTCGAGCAGTACATCTTTACTTATTTCAACTGTTTTCCCATATTCTATTTGTGCCGTTCCCGATATGGAAAAGATAAATAGTAGAATGATGTTAATCAGGATTTTTTTCATCTTAACTTATTTATTAAAGTAAAATCTATCATGTTCTTTTTTCTCTGAATAATACATTATGTCGTTGATGCGAATAATGTAGTCTTTTTTGCGGTTTAACCATTTCATTTTAACGTGGTGTCTTCCTTCCTTCATGAGGTATTTCCAAGCCGGTTCTACTTTGCGGTCTGTATTTCTCATGGGTAAAGTTGCTACATGGTCCAACTCTCCGTCAATCCATATTTCCACTTTAGCAACGTATGGATCATTGGGCTCTGCCAATCCGAAGACCTCGGAACCGATGTGGCGTGTAGATACACGATTGATGTAATCGGGAGTAATACTTCTTGTGCAGCAAATATTGCCCCAGATAACAAACCCATTACCATTGAAATCAAATTCGAACGTATCTGTCAGGAAGCAGTCTTTGCGTTCTCTGTAAAGTGGATAGGTGTTTTCAAAATTTTGTTCTAAAGGAAGTACATCCGCCTTTTTGATTGGAATTTCAATTTTCCCATCGGATACTGTACCGCCCGTTTTGACTATAAGTTGTTTGGCTTGTTCAAAGCTCATTTTGTAAGCTTTTGCCAGAGACATGTCAGTTCCTTCAAATGTGAAATTTTCTACTTCTTTTAAGGGATTCAGCCAGAATGAAGGGATGTTGTTATATCCATACATGACTCCAAGCACACCGCCAACTGTAGACGGATTACAGTCAGAGTCTTGTCCGCAGCGTGCTGCAATATCGACAGAATTAGTAAAGTCTCCTTTGCCGTAGAGCATAGCCAATGCTACGAAAGCGGAATTGAGCTTGGCGTCAATATTAAAGTTTAGAAATACACCTTTTGGACACCCTACATCACAGTTCCATTTTTCTTGCAGGAAGTACCAGCAATCTTTCCAGTTGTCCGGGTGCAAAGAGTGGAAATTGATTACATCCTGAATACATTGATGGAATGTGCTCTCTTCAGGTATAACGGAGATTGCGGTTTTTAGAATTGCTTCCGGACTCTTTTCATAGAAAGCGGAGCTATAAAGAGCAGCTACGAAAGCACCGCCATAAAAACCGTCACCACTATTCATAATGTGACCTACTTTAGAAGCGATATCCAATGCTTCCGGCAGCATTGCCGGAGCCATCAGACCAATGAAGTCTGCTTCGATCTGGAAATCCAGATCGTCTGCATGTGGGTTATTCAACCAATGACCGGAAGCCGGTGGCATGATACCTTGGCGGATATTATATCTACCTGCTTGGTTAGCATGAGCCAAATGATAATCAGCGAATGCAAATCTTTTGGCAAGTTCTTCTTGTGAACAATCCAGGCCAAGTTCGTCAAATGCCTCAACAAACGTGCAATCGTTATAAATATCATCGAATAATCCGGGTTTCTTTTCCCACCAATATTTTACGTAACCTTCCGCCCAGGGGATCGGCTGGTAATCTTGAATATAAGTTCCCGTGAACTTAAACTCTGTAGGTGCTCCGAAAACGACACCAATGGTTTGTCCTGCCCATCCTCCTTTAATCTTATCTAAAAGTTCTTTATCAGATAACTTTAAAGTTTTTACAGGCTGGGCCTGTACGTTGAGAGCAAAAAGCCCTATGATACATATCGTAATTATTTTCCTCATTTTTCTCTTCCTTTATTTCTCGTAAACTCCTAGTTCGGTAATAGATATGAATGATGATACATTCTTTGTGTATTTATGCCAGTGTTCCTGCACTTTTGCATCCATTAGTACGCGTATTCCCTTGGTTTTTACTGCCGGAAATTCCAAAACATATTGTGCAAACGGAGGTTGGAAAAATACAATATCGGTTTCGGGAAGTGCCGGAGTTGATTTGAATTTACCTACGTCATACCAATGTCCGTCATTTCCAAGATATTGAATGTTTAGAGAAGTAAACCATCCTCCGAATTCCTCCAGACAGCCCATATCTAAAACAAGCATATTGATGTTATGCTCTTCTTTCCAACCGTATCCGAAATAGTCTATTTTAGGCAGATTACTTTTGGCCGCTAATGAATAAAATACAGATCCTACGCCATCTTTGACTCCGTCATTAATTACTTCTACATTTGTTGCGTACATCGGTTTTCCAAAGGTAATCCAGCAAGAATCGAGCACCTCTTCGTTCAGTTTACGGATATTTGCGTAAATAGTATCAGCCTTGGAGGCTATATTCTTGGTTTTAACTAATAACTCAAAGTCTTTAGTGATTGAGTTCTTGTTATTTGCGCTTAATTGTAGGGTAATCGGATATTTTCCGGCTTCTGTAGGAGTTCCTGCCAGTTTACCGTTTTGGAATGTAACTCCTGCTGGAAGTTTACCTTTTACCAGTTCCCATTTGAAATCAGCATTTGTTCTGCAGGCAAATGAGTAATCGGTAGGCTGTCCGATTTCCAAGTCCGGATTCGGACCGATACAGAATTCCATCGGGGGAATGAATTGTGCTTTGGGGTTAACATATACCATATCACCTTTCACTTTTCCTCCTTTAGAGCAAACCAGTTCGATTGCTTTGTTGTAAGTACGTTCAATCATGTCTTCAATGGAAGCATCGGGAATATCAAACCTGGTGATATTGATATACCGGTCGTTGAAGGGTTTTTCCCATCCTTCGATAGGTTTGGTCAAACTTTCGGGAAGAGACTTTGCACCGTACATTACTCCTAGAAGTCCGGAGATGGTGGCTGCCTGATTATCGCAGTCAAATCCCATTGCACAACTTAAATCCAGCGTCCGTTGGAAATCTCCTTCGCCATACAACATAGCCAAAATCCCGCATAATCCGTTCAGATTAGCATTCCAGATTGTTTTTGTCATGGCCGGTTCATCTATGTAATATTTTTTAGCCATGATTTGACGTGCTTTTACCCAATCTTTAGGATATTTGTCATATAAAGCAATCATCTCTTTTACAGCTATCGCATATCTGTCATCAGCAGGTAGTTCTCTCAAGGCTCGTGTAATCAGTTTGCGGATATCCTTGCAGAAAAAAGCGTCAGCGTACATTGCACCATATAGGACAGTGGGAGATACCGCCCACGAATCGCTTGTGATACGGGCCGCCCAGTCACTTTTTCCTGCAGCATACGAAATCATTCCCGGTGCTGTATACGCCCATATCTCGTTAATCAATTGAGGGTCGATCTGATACCAGTGGGGATTCAGATTTTCGTCACCGGTGAACGGAGGGGTGAATCCAAGATGCATTAATCCAAGTGCAGCCCTGTTGGCCAACCATACACGGTCACGGATATGATACATCCATCCTTCGCGCATATTGGCATAAGTAGGTTCTACACCATATTTCTCCATTAATAGTAAGTAGATATACTCAACATCAGTATCGTCATCAGAGAATGCACCATTATACTTCTGCAATTTATCTATATTTTTAGTGTAGCCGAATGGAAATCTGGATTCCGGGGCAGGTTCATCTACAAACTTGTTCTCAAAAGGAAGTCCATATATATTTCCTACCATTTGCCCGATCCAAGCTCCGGCTATTTTGTCTTTTAACTCTGTCTTTGAAATTTTTTGTGCAGAGATAAATAAGATGTTGGTAATTAAAACAAGTAAAAAGATGATTGGTTTTTTCATATTTATCAGGGTTGATTTGTTGGAAGGTACACTTTTCTATGTGAACCTTCCAATTGTGGTTAATAATCTTTGTTTTGAGATAATTTTGGATTTGCATTTAAAATATCCGTAGGAATTGGAAATACATTTCTAAAAGTTTCTGAACTTTGGTCAGGGTGTGCCCAATATTTTTTCAGATATTTTCCGAAACGTATCATATCTTCATGGCGCCATCCTTCCCATGCCAGTTCTCTGCCTCGTTCTGCATAAAGTTCATCAATCGTCAATTGGCTTGTAATATATGCATCAAGACCAGCTCTTGTACGAATCTTCTTAAAGTCTGCCAGTTGGATAGCCTCGCTTGTTCTGTTTTGTCGTACCAAGGCCTCTACGTACATTAATACAACATCGGCATAACGGAAGATGGCAAAGTCGTTGTCCATACTAACTGTATATTCTTTTAAAGAACCATCAGTCTGGTAATGCCATTTCCAGCAGCGTGCACCGTCGTATGTACCACGTCCTCCGTTGCTATTGTAATATTTTTCTTCAAGGAAGACAGGAGTATATTCGAAACCAAGATCCTTTCCGCTTAGGTCTACTTGAGGACCGTATAACCAGCTCTGACTTCTGCGAAGATCTTGTTCTGCGTATGTTTGGAAAAAGTCCGGTTGGCAGAGAAAACCCGACCATGGAGCTGCCGGAATATTAAATGTTGCTTGTGATGCAGCTTCCAATGTCAGCGTATGCAGATAGAATGAACTACTGCTACCACTAGTATATACTCTATCATAAAGGATTACAAAGATATTCTCTTTAGAATCTTCGTTTTTAATGTCAAAGTTAGTAGAATAGGAGTCTTCAATGCTGTAAGCACCTATATCCATAATGTCTTTACAGGCTTTCTCTGCTTTGTCATACATTGGAGTACCGAACCATGCTTCTGCATTCAGATACATTTTCGCAAGAATACAATAAGCGGCAGCTTGTGTGACCCGTCCATAATTAGTATCTGAAGGCTCCCTGTCTAGGAACTCGATATTGTCATTAATTTCTTTTTCCAGATAATTGAAAATATATTCACGACTTTTTTGTTCCGGGTATCCGGTTTCCGTGTAGTCAGTTGTGAAAGGTACGTTTCCCCAACAAGAAATGGCTTGGTAATAGTAGAAAGCACGCAGTATTTTCATTTCGGCTATAATCTTCTCTTTTCCTTCAAACTGGATAGGTGATAGTTCCGTTTCGTAAATAATTTCATTACATGCAGCAATACCATTAAATATCCAGTTCCAGCCCCTTGTTAATAATTTATTTGCAGGTGGAATTTTATTCGTCTGGATTTCTTCATAACGTCCATTACTGTACCAGGAACCACCACAAGCGGGAACAGCACATTCATCAGAAGCTTGTAAAAGTAGCGTCCATAAACTTTGTTCGGAATTGTATCCTTGTAATTTCGTATATGCCCTACCTGCATTGGCTACCAGTTCCTTCTCATTTTTAAAGAAGTCATTCATAGCTACTTCTGTATAAACAGTTTCGCTAAGATCGGTACATCCGTATAATAATATACAGATAACGAAACTTAATATTATATTTGTCTTTTTCATGGTAATCTTATTTTTTAGAATACTATATTAACTCCAAAAGTAAATTCTGTTGTACGCGGATAATAGCTCAAACTTTCCATACCGGGTTCCAGTCCGGAAAGGGCAACTTCTGGGTCGACACCAGAATAACCGGTGATACAGAATATATTCTGTGCAGTAAGAGACAATCTTAGTCTTTTTATCATTTTAGATGTGAAATCCCAAGTATATCCAAAGGTAACATTATCTAGTTTTAAATAAGAAGCATCCTCTATATATTTGGAGGAATATTTATAGGTCGTACTTGTGAAATTCGTTTGAGATAACCAGTTTGATGAGATATTTCTAAGTCCGATGCTGCTTAGATTTTCATATTCCATCGCATAGTTGTTCAGAATTTCTCCGCCGATAGATGCACGCAGTGAGAAACTCAAGTCGAATTTCTTATATCTGAAGGTATTACTCCAGCTAAGAGTGGCATCCGGATAAGCACAGCCAATTTTTTCCCATTGTTCTTCCGGTACGGAACCGTCTGCATTTTGTCCTAGCAATACATCTTTTCCATCTGTATCAGTTCCTAACCATATAGGACCATAGAAAGTACCCAATGACTGTCCTTCTATCAGACGTTGAGTGTAGCAGGCAGCACTTGTAGACCATCCCACTTTGTATGTTCCGTTAGTGAATTCATCATTGGTGAATTTCACCAATTTGTTTTTATTGTGCGAAACGGTAAGTGAGGTATTCCATGTAAAGTCCCTAGTGTTAAAAGGTGTACCGGATATCGTCAGCTCAACTCCTTCATTAGTTACTTTTCCAACATTCGTAAACAAGGTATTATATACATAAGGAGGTGTTGGCACGATGTAGTCATATAGCAAGTTTGATGTAGTCCGTTTGTAATAATCAAAAGTGAACGAGAGGCGGTTGTCAAACATTGTCATATCGACACCAACGTTGAACTCTGCTTTTTTCTCCCATTTTAGATCCGGATTTGCATTACTTGCAGGTTGATAAGTATTGATCCATTGGCCATTGTAATAGAATTTACCGGCTGTAGTCATCATCATCAAAGATTTGTAGTTTGAGAAATCCTGGTTACCGGTAACTCCGTATCCGGCTCTCAATTTTAAATCATCGATCCATTTGACATTCGAGAGGAATTTCTCTTTATTTATACGCCAACCTACGCTGACAGCCGGGAACCATCCCCACTTATTATTGTCACCGAAACGGCTGGAGCCATCACGACGTAGTGAAGCAGACAAAAGATATTTATCATCGTAGTTGTACATAAAACGTCCGAAGAATCCGATATATGTATTATCTTCTTTATTGGACGACATGCTGGCTTTGCCTTCAGTTAGATTCGTTCCTGTTCCGATGTTATGAGTCTGGTTGTCATCGAAGTCGAAACCGGAATTTGTCATGGATGCAGATGTGCTGTAAGTATACTGGTATGTATATCCGAGTAATGCCTGAATGGAATGTTTTCCGAAAATATTCGAGTAATTTAAAGTAGACTCATATTGTGTATCGTTTTCCTGATAGTTTTCAATATAGGCTTGCCCGTTTGTTCCTATTAAACTTGGATAATAATGTGTGTAGTATTCACGTGTCTCATATTGTTCCTTGTCGTATGAAACAAAGTTCTCCCATTTTAATCCTTTTATAGGCAATATGTTTAGAGTAGCACGAATATTTGCACCATAATTATCATTCTTACTTTCCATGTTCCTTTCGTTAATGATCGCTACCGGATTGTAATATTCCATTGCTTTGATACGGCTATATCCTCCGGCATCCGGATCGCTGTCGTCATAAACAGGCTCTGTTGGATTATGGGTAAATGCCTGCATAAAAGCACTTGTAGAGGAAGGGCTGTATTTGCGATGAATGATATTCAGGTTATAATCCAAATCGACCCATTTATCTAATAATGACTGGCGAATATTGGTACGTGCCATTAGCTTTTCGGAGCTATTATGCTTTTGCAAGCCATCGCTCTTTTCATAATTGAAAGAAGTGTGGTGTGAGAACTTCTCGGAACCTCCGGATATAGACAAGTTGTGCTTATGGCTGAACGGAGTTTGTGTAATTTCTTTAAACCAATCGGTATCACTGTCAAAAATATAACTTTCCAATTCTGGGCGATATTCCTTGATAACAGATTTGTATTCGCTTGCCGATAAAGGTTTTGCTCTGCGTGAAACGACTCCCACGGTGAGTTGCCCATCATAAGAAACTTCCGTTTTGCCACTTCTTGCACGTTTAGTTGTGACGATGATTACTCCATTCGTACCTCTTGTTCCATAAATAGCAGCTGCCGAACCATCTTTTAATACGTCAATTGATTCCACTTCCTGAAAATTGATATTTCTGATATCTGCACCTGCCACCCCATCAATAATAATTAATGGACCTTGGCCTGCGGAAAGCGTGTTTGTTCCGCGAAGTAATACTTCGTATTTGGCTGTCGGATCAGCACCGTTCGGGTTGATAATTTGTAATCCTGCCACTTTTCCTTGCAACATTCCCATAGCATTGGTGAATGTTCCAGGATTGAGGTCATCTTTCTTCATGCTGGTAACCGATCCTGTAAGCTCTTTCTTTGTGGTAGAGCCGTAGCCGATTACTACAACGTCATTAAGCACTTTCGAGTCTTCGCGCAGGTGTATTACAAGCTGTGTCTGATTTCCTACTTGTTGTTCAACAGTTGCATAACCTACATAAGATATAACCAATACATCAGAAGGATTCGCTTTTACATTGAAGGTTCCATCAACTCCTGTAATAGAACCATTTGTTGTACCTTTAACAAGGACACTGGCACCGATAATGGGTTCATTTGCTTCATCGAGGACTGTACCTCTTATTGCCTTCTGGGCAATAGCATCATTGCTCATCAAAGAAAATACTATTAACAACATACTTGTCAATAGACCGTGGATTGAACATTGTTTTATCATAATAACAGAATTAAGGATGATTATTGTATTTCTTTTCTCAAAGGTATAGATACTTGTGCTCCCATTCTGGTAACAGAAATAGAAGAGGCTTTACTTGCAAATATAATTGCATCTTTTAGATTTTTGCCCTCAGACAGAGCTACGCACAATCCGCCGCAGAATGTATCTCCGGCAGCGGTTGTGTCTACTGCTTCTACCTTGAAGGCTGGAATGTGGATAAACTCATTGTTTTCATAGGCGAGAGCTCCTTTGGCTCCCATCGTAATAATGACAGTTTTTATGCCTTTCGAACTAATATAACGAATCGCTTCTTTTGCCGATTCATCATCTGTAATGTGCATTCCCGAGATGATTTCAGCCTCTGTGACATTAGGAATAAGAATGTCGACATTGGCTAATAACTCGTCAGGCAGTTGTTGGGTAGGGGCAGGGGCGGGATTTAATATAACGGTAATTCCATCTTTTTTCGCCATTTTGGCTGCATAAGTGACACTCTCGATTGGAGTTTCCAACTGCATGATGACGATGGATGCCTGTTTGATGGCAGGTTCTGCATGCTGTATGTCATCAATAGATAAAGTCCCGTTGGCTCCGGAAGCAACAACAATACAGTTTTCCCCTTTTTTGTCGACATTGATAAGAGCTACTCCTGACGGTTCCTGCGGGGTAATTCCTACATAAGTAGTGTCGATCTTTTCTTTGTGAAACATTTCCAAGGTTTCATTTCCAAAAATGTCATTCCCTATTTTACATATGAAAGTGACATCTCCTCCTAGTCTTGCAGCAGCTACGGCTTGGTTAGCTCCTTTGCCGCCATGATTCATTAAGAAGTTTCCTCCCAGAATTGTTTCTCCTGGTTTTGGTAGACGGTCTGATTTGATAACCATGTCCGTATTACTACTACCTATCACTACGATTTTCTTCTTTGTGTCCATATAATGAGTATTAAGTATTAAGGCGAATTGAATCGTAAACGATGCGCAATCGTTTGTGCAAATATAGAAATTTTTTTCAAAACAAAATATTTTTCTTGCTTTTTTCTCAAATAAAATGTTATTTTTGCAAAAAACAGCCAGTAATGAAGAAAACTCTGATTGATGTATCAAAGAAAACTGGGTACTCTATCTCTACGATTTCCAGAGTGTTAAATGGGAAATCAGAGAAATATAGGATCAGCCAGTCTGCTAAGGAGGTTATTTTGCAGTCCGTTAAAGAATTGAACTATCAGCCTGATATAGTTGCGCAAAGTTTGCGCAATAACACGACATATACTATAGGCCTTCTTGTACCACACATAGATAATCCTTTTTTTGCCAATATAGCAAGTGTTGTCATCCGTGAAGCACAACGTTATAATTATACTGTCATGCTTATCGATACCCTGGAAGATCCTGTTCAGGAAAATAAAGCTATCGATTCGCTTCTATCGCGTAAAATAGACGGCATTATTTTGGTTCCAACCGGTGAAAACCCTTCTAAACTCGAGGAAATTAGTACTAGAACTCCGATTGTGCTAATTGACCGCTATTTTGAGAAGCATAATTTGCCATACGTAGCTACTGATAATTATATAGGAGCTTATCAGGCAACGAAATTATTATTAGAATCGGGGCATAGTAAGATTCTCTGTATTCAGGGGCCGGATATTTCTATAACAACTAAGGAACGTGTGCGCGGGTATCTTGATGCGCTTCGCGAAGCTGGTTATCAGGATAACGCAATGATAAGAGGAAATGAGTTCTCGATTCAGAATGGTTATATTGAGACTAAGTTGGCTCTGAACTCTACCACAAAACCTACTGCTATATTTGCGTTAAGTAGTACAATTCTTTTGGGAGCCGTCAAAGCATTAAATGAGCATAAAGTGAGAATTCCTCAAGATATGTCTATCATTTCGTTTGATGATAACTTATATCTGGACTATTTGAACCCTCCTATTACTCGTATTGCACAATCACTGGAGAATATTGGCATTATTGCTGTAAAAATGTTGATGCAGAAGATTTTGGAAGAAACTGAATTACATTCGGAGATTCTTTTGAAACCTAATATTATAAAACGGGATTCGATAAAGGTGTTAACTGATAGAAAGTAGTATTTTAGATAATAGAAAAAATCGGGCTTGAACAATGTCAAGCCCGATTTTTTACATATTAATACCGTTTCTTATGCTGCCGGATCTGGTGCTTCACCACCGCCTTCATTTCCACCTTCTCCGTTGCCTTCATTTCCATTGTCAGGCGTACTTGACACCATTGCCTTTTGACACCAACTATATGAATTTATAAGTATCAAGAGTTCTGGGCTCAGTTGTAATTCTTGGGGATTGGGGGGATTTGATTCAGGGCAATCACATCCCTAAAAATTGATTCATTCCGGTACTATTTTGAGCTAAATTCATAGTTACAAGGACTAATCTAACGCAATACAGTTTTTAGTAATTCTTCTTAGAACTATTATTTTCTTCGTTCCCTAATGAGTTTTCGTTCCACTTAAGTGGAGCGATAGTTCAACTTAAGTGGTTCTATCGTTCGACTTAAGTAGAACGAAAACTGAAGTGCAGATCTAATTATTATTTATAAAAGCCAGGAAACTAAATACAGTATTAAGACAGGTTATCTCTTACTGACTATTGGAAGCTACTGTTTAGTTCATTTCCGTACCGGAATGAATCTATTTTTAAGGGTGTGATTGCCCTGAATCAAATCCCCAAAATTTTCAGATTGAGCCGGGTTCTGGTGGAATCACTCATATGTGAGGTGGATGTTGCTCATTCTTTTTCAGGTAAAGACACTAATTTATGCATTAAATGAGAAAATACGATATCCCCCCTTTATATTTTCTTTTAAAAACGATACCTTTGAAGTGTTTTCTTTCTTTTTTATCAAGTATGGATTGATTTCCGGCAAGTTCTCCTATATTTCCCGAATTAATATTCATTAACTTATTTGCCGTAATACTTTTTAATGCCTCTTGTGTATTAGCTAATAGATATTGAACTATTAACTTTAAAGACTAATATTATGGAAAAAGATTCTCCTTTTTCATCCACCGGCAGAAGGTGTATTGTAACCCTAATGTGCATATTTGTCACTGCTTTTGTTTATGCACAACAGCAAAAAATATCGGTTAGTATCAAAGAGCTTCCTCTTAAAGAGGCTATCAGTCAGATAGCAGAGAAGGCATTGATGAATGTAGCCTATAGCAAAGAATTTGTGGATACGAGTAGGAAAGTGTCATTGGAGGTAAAAGACACAGATGTAAGCAAAGCACTAACTCTTTTGCTAAAAGGGACTAACATTGGGTTCCGTTTCCTGGATGACAGTATTTTATTTTATAATAAAGAATATCAAAATAAAACTGAACCTGTTGATTCGCAAGGAGAGAAAAAGGAACTGTATGTGAAAGGTAAAGTTACTGACGAGAATGCGGAACCGATCATCGGAGCCACCGTATCGGTAAAAGGCTCGACTACAGGTACAATCACCGATATCAATGGTCAGTATTCCATCAAGGTACCCTATGGAAGTACACTTCGGTACTCATACGTCGGCTACCGTGAAGAAAGCGTCATAGCGAAAGCAACGGCAGTAAACGTAGTGATGAAAGAGAATGCTGTCAGCCTAGAAGATGTAGTAGTTGTAGGTTATGGCGTGCAAAAGAAAGTGAATGTAACAGGTGCCGTATCTATGGTTAAAGCGGAGGCTATTGAGAACAGGCCTATAACTAACGTAACTACGGGGCTGCAAGGATTGTTGCCTGGAGTTAGTATCGTTTCTTCTTCGGGGCAGCCGGGTGCTGTGCCCAGCATCAACATTCGTGGTACGGGAACTATTAACAGTAGTACAGCACCTTTGATCTTGATTGATGGAGTAGCCGGGGGAGACATCAACTTATTGAATCCTTCGGACATCGAAAGCGTATCCGTACTGAAAGATGCCGCCTCATCAGCTATTTATGGAGCACGTGCCGCTAACGGTGTTATTCTTGTAACGACTAAAAAGGGAGAAAAGAAAGAACGGGTAGTATTCCAATATAACGGATATGCCGGATTCCAGACTCCCACAGCATTGCCCGAACTTGTTAACGGAAGGGAATACATGGAACTCTCCAATGAAGCCATGAGTGCTGCCGGATTTTCCAAGCCCTATACGCAAGAGGCTTTCGATAAATATGATTCGGGACTGTATCCCAACGAATATTCCAATACTGACTGGATTGACGAAATATACAAAAGCCGGGCTTTTCAAACGGGGCATAATGTGAGTGCACGGGGTGGAAGCGAGAAAACCGGATTTTTTATGTCGTATGGTTTTCTGGATCAGGATGGACTGGTTGTAGGTGACGGATATAGTTCCAAAAGACATAATGCGCGTATCAGTGTAAACACGGAGGTGTATGATCGTCTGAAACTGACCGGACAGATGAGCTATGTCGATTTCTATAAAAAGGACTTAGGTTATAGCGGCACATCAGGAGTATTCCGCCTGTCACAGCGTATGTCTCCGTTACTTCCCGTCATGTGGCAAATTCCTGACGAGAATGGCCGAATGGTGGATAGTGAGAACTGGTCGTACGGTTCGGTGCGTAACCCCTTGCAAGTAGCCTATGAGTCGGGAATGGAAGAACGGAAAACACGTGTGCTCAATGGTATTTTCAATGCAGATCTCAAAATTATAGACGGACTGAACGTAGGTATGCAGTACTCTGCAAATATATATACCCGCCAGGTGGATGAGTTTAACCCGAAGATGTTGTCTTATTACTCGGACGGTAGCCCGTTGAAAGCAAATGAAGATGCCAAGGACTATATCTCACAAAGCCATCTCGACGTTATGACCCAAACGTTGCAATTCACAATGAACTTTAATAGGACCATAGGACGCCACGAGTTGGGAGCATTGATGGGATTTTCGCAAGAGTGGGAAAACAGAAGCACACTGGGTGCTACGCGTGATAATGTGATGGTTGAGGATATTCACGTTATTAGTGCCGGAATGATTAATTTTATGAATAGCGGAACAAAAGACGAGTGGGCTTTGCGTTCTTACTTTGGTCGTGTCAACTATGCTTTTGACGGTAAATACCTGTTTGAAGCTAACCTGCGTGCCGATGGAACTTCAAGATTTGCCAAGGGCAATCGTTGGGGATATTTTCCATCGTTTTCGGCAGGATGGAACTTTTCACGTGAAAAATTTATGGAGTTCGCTACTTCGGTATTGAGCTCGGGCAAGCTGCGTGCTTCCTGGGGTGAGTTGGGAAATCAAAACATTCCCGGTAATTACTACCCCTACTTGTCACCTATCATAACCGAAGAGTCTTATCCTATCGGAGCTTCTAATACACCTGTTATGGGACTTTGGCAAAACAAAATCGGTAATCCCGACATCAAGTGGGAAACCATCCGCATGCTTAATTTCGGGGTAGACCTTAGTTTTTTGAACAATAGACTGAATGTGGACTTTGATTGGTATAAGAAAGAAAATATTGATGCATTGGTTCGTCCCGATGTTCCGGCTATTGTCGGGGTTTCCAGTAGTAACGTAGGTTATGTCAATCTTGGTAAGATTGATGTCAAAGGATGGGAACTTAATCTGTCATGGCGTGATAAGATCGGAAGTGTAAATTACAATCTCGGGTTCAATCTGTCGGACGCCCGTAATAAGATTACCGATTTGGGTGGAACTCCGGAGTCGCTGACCAGTACGGCTTCCGGTTCGTATCGTCGGGTAGGTGATCCGATAGGTGCTTTCTATGGTTATCTGACTGATGGGCTGGCGCAAGTGTATGACTTCGAATCGGTGAATACAACTACAGGTAAGTACCAGAAACCAAAATTTCCTCTTGTTGCATCACAAAACGGCATTGTACAGCCCGGAGATATTAAGTATCGGGACATCAGTGGTCCTGACGGCGCTCCCGACGGGGTAATTGATGACTACGACAAAGTGGTGTTTGGCGAGAAAGAGCCCCATTACACCTATGCAATCAAGGGTGGTTTGGAATGGAAAGGCATTGATTTCAGTTTCTATTTGCAAGGCGTAGGCAAAGTTGCCGGTTACCTTGAGGATGAGGCTCGACATGCGTTTATCAATGACTACTCAATTCCTAAAAAAGAGCATCTTGACAGATGGACGCCTATGAATCCAAATGCTTCTTATCCCAGACTTTATCAGTCGCAGGAGCACAACAGGCTCTTCAGTGATTACTGGAAAGAGGATGCATCGTACTTGCGCCTGAAGAATATTCAGATAGGTTATCGTTTTCCTGCCCGGATGGTGGCACCTCTTGGCATTAATAGTCTTAGAGTATATGCTTCGGCAGATAACTTGTTTACTAAAACCGATTACTTCGGAGCTTATGACCCTGAAGTGAGAACCACCAGCGGAGATGTCTATCCGCAAGTAAAAACCTATGTTTTTGGATTATCAATAACATTCTAACCTATTAAACGACTATAAAGATGAAATACTCAAAATACTTTTTAATCATTGCTTTCTTTGGTATAGTTACCTCATGTAGCGATTTTCTGGATAGAACGAACCCTAACGAGCCGGACAATGTAACATTCTGGGTAAATGAAGATCAGCTTAAAAATGCCTTGCCTCCCTGTTACGAAGCTTTACAAAAAGACTATCTCGTGAATTGGAGTGAATCGACGGCCGAAACTGTTATGTGGGGGAATATTACTAGTGGACTAAGTAAGGTTTCGGGAGGCAAGCACTCTTATACTGACGGCTTCCCCTTCACTACCTATTGGACAGGAGCATATAGCTATATTTATCGCTGCAATAATTTTCTGGACAACTATAATAAAGCGCAGGTAGCTCAAAATAAGAAGGACGTTTATGCCGCAGAAGTAAAAACGATCCGGGCGCTTATGTACTTTTACCTCACGGTGTTTTGGGGTGATGTACCTTGGGTAGGAGAAGTCATCCAGCCCGAAGATGCATATATCGAACGTACTCCCAGAGAGAAAGTCATCGACCAGCTCGTCGAGGATTTGAAATGGGCGGCAGAGCGCATGCCTGAAGAAAGGTATACAGGCGACAAACTGGGAAGACTCGACCGCTGGGGCGCTTTAGCCATATTGGCACGTATTGCCTTGCAAAACGAAAGATGGGAACTAGCTGCAAAAACGAGTGAATATATCATCGAAAACAGTCCCTATGGTCTGTATGAATATGAAAAACTATTTCATCACGAAGGGGATGTCGAGAATGATCCGAAAAATATCGAAGCCATCGTATATAGCCTTTTTGTACCTGAAATCCGTACACAAAGTCTGCCCAATGAAACTTGCAGTCCGACAGATTATATACGCCTCAATCCAACGAAGTCGTTAGTGGATGCTTATCTGTGTACAGACGGTAAACCGGCAAAAACCGGATTGGAATATTATAAAAAGACCGGTGTGCAGACCTCATCGTTATACAAGTCGCCTGAAGAGCATTATGTGGATTATTTCCAGAACAGAGATCCTAGAATGAAGATGACTTTATATGCTCCGGGTGACAAATGGCCGGGAGGAGATGACGGTGACCCTGATACGGATAAGGCCAACGAGATATTTAATCTGCCTCGTTTTGCTTCATTGCAAGATAATAATCGTGTAGGGGCAAATAGCCGTACTGGTTTTTATCTGAAAAAGTATAACGATATTGATTTGGCCGGCTCAAGTGTGGGTGGGCATGGGAATCTCAATGTCATCCGTTTTGCCGAAATCTTGCTGATTTATGCCGAAGCCACTTTCGAACTACAAGGCAAGAAACTGACACAAACACAGATTGATTACTCCATCAACAGACTTAGAGATCGTGTGAATATGCATCGTATGAACCTTGACGAACTTAGCGCGTGGGGGATGGATCTCGAAACCGAATTGAGAAGAGAACGTCGCATTGAGTTGGCAGGTGAAGGAACAAGATACGCCGATGTGATGCGCTGGCGTGAAGGCGAACTTCGCTTTGGACGTGCCATCACCGGTCCCAGCCTGAAAGTTTGTATGAATGATTTGGGCGCCAACCCATATCCCGATACCGGAGTAGATGAGTTTGGTGATGTTATCTACGAAAAGTCTACCGCGGAAGGCGGAGCACGTTACTTCGACGCAACGAAACATTATTTGTGGCCCGTGCCTAATCCCGAGCGTCAGAAGAATCCTCTGTTAGGACAAAATCCGGGCTGGGAAAAGTAATCATTAAAAAATAGAAACCATGTATTCAATGAAGAAATATTTATTATTGTTTTTATGCCTGACTTTGGGTGTTACCTATGCGCAAGATACTCTACGGGTGCGGGTAATGACCTATAATTTAAGATTTGGCGAACTGGCATCTTTAGAGGAACTTGCTCATCACATCAAATCCTTCAAGCCTGATTTTGTGGCGCTTCAGGAAGTGGATAGCAAAACAGACCGTAAGCGTACCCCGCATCAGAAGGGGAAGGATTTTATATCCGAACTTGCCTATCATACAGGGATGTTTGGGCTTTACGGAAAAACGATTGATTATTCTACCGGTTATTACGGTATTGGGATGTTAAGTAAATATCCATATATTTCTGTCCAAAAGATAATGCTGCCCCATCCGGTCAAAGAGCATGAGAGGCGGGCCATGCTGGAGGGATTATTCGAAATGGGTAATGATACCATTGTTTTTACCTCTACGCATCTGGACGTCAACTCTCAAGAAACAAGGGCGGAGCAAATAAAATTTATTACCGGGCATTTCAAAAATTATAAATATCCTGTAATTTTGGGAGGTGATTTCAACGCGCGTCATTACTCGGAGGCAATACGTGGTATGGATAGCTGGTTTGCTGCAAGCAACGATGATTTTGGAATGCCGGCATGGAAACCTGTGATTAAGATCGATTACTTGTTTGCTTACCCGCAAAAAGGATGGCGCGTGATTAGTACACAAACTGTTCAGTCGCTTTTGTCAGACCATTTACCGATTATTACGGAACTGGAATATGTGAAAGAAGCATCGAAGAAAAAATATTGATACTCACTTATAACATTTATGATTTTCTATGATACATACAATAATCAAGTATTTACTGATTTCAACAACGCTTTTTTTCTGCTCATGTCACAAGCCTAAGACGGATATTATCACCCCCGCCAAACAGTTAATAGAACGTCAGATTGGGGAAAGAGCACAGTCTATCCACTTTGAATATATCGAACCATCCGACGGTAAAGATATATTCGAAGTGATAGCAAGCGACGGCCGGCTTACCCTAAGGGGAAGTAGCTCCGTTGCTATCTGTTACGCTTTTCATACGTACATGAAAGAGGCCTGCAAGAGTATGAAAACATGGAGCGGTGAACATATAACGTCGGTGATGCCGTGGCCCGATTATGAATTGTATGAACAGGTGTCCCCTTATGAGTTGCGCTATTTCCTTAATGTTTGTACATTCGGCTACACTACCCCTTATTGGGACTGGGAGCGTTGGGAAAAGGAAATTGACAGGATGGCTCTTTATGGTGTAAATATGCCCTTGGCTACCGTGGCCAGCGAAGCCATTGCGGAGCGGGTATGGCTGCGTATGGGATTGAACAAAGAAGAAATCCGTGAGTTTTTCACTGCCCCTGCACACCTTCCCTGGCATCGCATGGGCAATCTGAACAAGTGGGACGGTCCCTTATCTGATGCCTGGCAACAGAACCAAATCGCTTTGCAGCATCAAATCCTGACCCGTATGCGCGAGTTGGGTATGCAGCCCATAGCGCCTGCGTTTGCAGGTTTCGTGCCGGAAGGATTCGTGCAGAAACATCCCGACACACAATTCCGGCACATGCGGTGGGGTGGTTTTGATGAAGAGTACAACGCCTATGTATTGCCACCGGATTCACCTTTTTTCGAAGAGATAGGCAAACTGTTTGTCGAAGAGTGGGAAAAAGAGTTTGGAGAAAATACGTATTATCTCTCGGATAGTTTTAATGAGATGGAACTGCCTATCGATAAGGAAGATAAAGAAGCGAAATATAAGTTATTGGCCGAGTATGGAGAAACGATCTATAAATCAATTGCAGCCGGAAACCCGGATGCCGTTTGGGTTACACAGGGGTGGACATTCGGATATCAACATTCATTCTGGGATAAAGAATCGCTTAAAGCCTTGTTAAGCAATGTACCTGATGATAAAATGATTATCATTGATTTGGGCAATGATTATCCGAAATGGGTGTGGAACACCGAACAGACATGGAAAGTACATGATGGGTTTTACGGAAAGAAATGGATATTCAGCTATGTACCCAACTTTGGTGGGAAAAACACCATGACAGGAGACTTGGACATGTATGCTAGTTCCTCGGTCAAAGCATTACGTGCTGCAAATAAAGGTAACTTGATTGGGTTCGGTTCTGCCCCTGAAGGACTCGAAAACAATGAGGTTGTTTACGAACTGTTAGCTGATATGGGATGGTCATCAGATAGTATCGACCTGGACGATTGGATGAAGATATACTGCGAGGCCCGTTATGGAGGATATCCCGATGCCATGGAGGAAGCTTGGAAGCTTTTTCGGAAAACAGCATATAGTTCTTTATATTCATACCCCCGTTTTACCTGGCAAACTGTAATTCCTGATCAACGGCGGATCAGTAAAATCGACCTTAGTGATGATTACTTGCAGGCTATACGTTTGTATGCTAGTTGCGCTGACGAACTGAAAGGCTCTGAATTATACAGAAACGACCTCATAGAGTTTGTTTCGTATTATGTAGCGGCTAAAGCTGAAAATTTTTATAAGCAGGCCCTGAAAGATGATTCGGAGAATCGTGTTCTCGCAGCGCAACGTAATCTGCAACAAACTGTTGATTTGTTGATGGACGTTGACAGGCTATTGGCTTCTCATCCTTTATATCGATTAGAAGAATGGGTGGAACTTGCGCGCAATAGCGGAACAACTCTTCAGGAAAAAGATGCTTATGAAGCAAATGCCAAACGCTTGATTACAAGTTGGGGGGGTATTCAGGAAGATTATGCTGCCCGTTTCTGGAGCGGGCTGATAAAAGACTACTATATCCCTCGTATACAGCTCTATTTCACAAAAGACCGGAATAAAATCCGAGAATGGGAGGAGCAATGGATTACATCTCCCTGGAGCAACAGTACGACTCCGTTTGATGATCCGGTCGAGGCTGCATTGAGTTTAATAGAGAAAACAAATAAGTGATAGCTTTTATGAAAAAGATTGTATTGGCATTCGACTCGTTTAAAGGTTCGGTCGGTTCTTTCGAGATAGCGAAAGCTGCCGAAAAAGCGATTCAGGAGGAATTACCCGACTGTCAGATTATACGTTTCCCCATAGCTGATGGCGGCGAAGGGACTACAGAAGCTCTATGCTCTGCCCTTCATGCCCAAACGGTGTCATGTCGGGTGCATGATCCATTCATGAAGCCAATCGATGTATCGTATGGCATCGTAAACAATGGTGCGATGGCTATTATCGAAATGGCCTCGGCCTGCGGTCTGCCATTAATCGATTCAAGTCGGAGAAACCCCATGAAGACTACGACTTATGGAGTTGGAGAGATGGTTGCTGATGCATTAAAAAGCGGGTGTCGGGAATTCATTATCGGGATCGGCGGAAGTGCTACGAATGATGCGGGAATAGGTATGCTGAAGGCTTTAGGTGCACGTTTTTTAGATAGCGGAAACGGTGAGTTGGAGCCTGTCGGTGAAAATCTGATAAAAGTCCATCAAATAGATATTTCCCAATTGAATCCGGCATTGAAGGAGAGTCACTTTACGATCGCCTGTGATGTTAGTAATCCATTTTTTGGAAAAGAGGGTGCGGCTTATGTATATGCTCCCCAGAAAGGGGCAACTATGTTGCAAGTGATAGAGTTGGACAATGGGTTGCGGCATTATGCACAGGTGATAAAGGAATATACAAATATGGATATATCGCAGCTTCCCGGTGCTGGAGCAGCCGGAGGAATGGGAGGCGGCCTGCTTCCGTTTTTGAATGCAGAATTGCAATCCGGAATAGAAGTTATATTGAAAACGCTTCGTTTCGAAGAGGTCGTCCGACAGGCAGACCTGATACTAACCGGAGAGGGGAAACTGGATCGCCAGACTGGTATGGGAAAGGCGTTGGACGGAATTTTACGTGTCGGTGAGAAATGTCAGGTTCCGGTGATAGCGTTGGGGGGAGCGGTCGAAGCCACCGAAGCGCTTAATAGGATGGGTTTTACTGCCGTACTGCCTATTCAACCTTTTCCGGTAACACTTGAAGAGGCGATGCGACCGGAGTTTACGAAAGAAAACATAGAGAGAACGGTGCGACAGGTGGTGAGAATCATAAAACAATTTACTAAATAATACTCAATGACAGCGATAGGCGCATTAATCGGGCTTTCATTATCCATACTGTTAATCATAAGAAAGCTTTCTCCAACATACAGTCTGATTATCGGAGCGATAGTTGGAGGGTTGTTGGGAGGACTATCTTTAAATGAGACCGTAACGGTAATGACCGAAGGGGTGAAAGAGGTCACCCCGGCGGTATTGCGGATTCTGACAGCCGGAGTCTTGTCAGGCATATTAATACAAACCGGAGCTACCACGGTCATCTCCAATGCGATTATAAACAAAATGGGTGAAAAACGGGTATTTATGGCATTGGCACTCGCAACGATGTTGCTTTGTACGGTAGGCGTATTCATTGATGTGGCTGTGATAACCGTTGCGCCGGTGGCTCTTTCGATAGGCAAGCGTCTAAACCTGTCTCCATCTGTGTTACTTATTGCTATGATCGGGGGAGGTAAGTGTGGAAATATCATATCACCTAACCCGAACACTATTATAGCAGCCGGAAATTTTAATGCGGATTTATCGTCTGTAATGTTTGCCAATATTTTACCGGCAGTGGTCGGTTTGTTTTTCACTGTTTTCGTTATTGTCCGTCTGATGCCTCAATCGGTAAAAAACAAAAAAATGATGATGCAAACAGAGGATAAAGAGGAAGAGAGAAATCTGCCCTCGTTAAGAACCAGTCTGATTGCTCCTGTTGTTACGATTGTTTTATTGGCATTACGTCCTGCGGCAGGAATCAATATTGATCCTTTGATAGCTTTGCCGGTAGGTGGCTTATGTGGTGCTATCTGTATGAAACAATGGAAAAACATTCTTCCGAGTATAGAATATGGACTGCAAAAGATGTCTGTGGTAGCTATTCTGTTGATAGGAACCGGGACTATTGCCGGCATCATAAAGAACTCTTCTTTGAAAGACTGGATTCTTACAGGATTAGATCATGCTCATATTAGTGATGCATTGATTGCTCCTATATCAGGCGCGTTGATGTCGGCGGCTACCGCATCGACAACAGCCGGAGCGACACTGGCTTCTTCTTCGTTTGCTGAAACGATATTGGCTATAGGCATTTCTGCAGTTTGGGGAGCGGCTATGATTAATTCCGGAGCTACAGTTCTTGACCATTTGCCACATGGTTCGTTCTTTCATGCGACAGGAGGCGTATGCGAACTCAATTTTAAGGAACGTCTGAAGCTGATACCTTATGAATCGCTTATAGGGATAGTGTTAGCTGCCGGAACGACTATTTTATATATAATAAGTAATTAAAAGAATCAAATATTATGAATCCGAACAAACGGTTACTTTCGCTTGATGTACTTCGGGGTATTACTGTTGCCGGGATGATCTTGGTCAACAATACAGGAAAGTGCGGGTATAACTTTGCCGCTTTTGCACATGCCAAGTGGGATGGCTTTTCGCCGGCCGATCTGGTATTTCCGATGTTTATGTTCCTGATGGGTATTTCGACCTACATCTCCTTGTGTAAGTATAACTTCCAGTGTCGACCGGCCATTGCGAAAATCATAAAAAGAAGTCTCTTATTAATATTTATTGGTCTGGTTATGGAGTGGTTCATAACAGCAATAGATAGTGGTAACTATTTTGATTTGAGTCAGCTCCGGTTGATGGGAGTTATGCAACGGCTTGGGATTTGTTATGGTATTACAGCCTTATTGGCCGTGACAATACCGCATAAGCGTTTTATGCCATTAGCTATTATCTTGCTGATTGTCTACTTTATTTTTCAGTTATTTGGAAACGGATTTGAAAAGAGTGCGGATAATATCGTCGGGATTGTTGATTCGGCTATTTTAGGGTCTAACCACATGTATCTTCAGGGCCGCCAGTTTGTCGATCCCGAGGGGATACTTAGTACGATTCCCGCTGTGTCTCAAGTAATGATCGGTTTTGTTTGTGGAAAGATAATCATCGATATTAAAGACAATGACCGCCGGATGCTGAATCTATTTCTTATAGGTACCACGCTGTTGTTTGCCGGCTATTTGTTAAGCTATGCCTGTCCTTTGAATAAACGTTTGTGGTCTCCTTCGTTCGTTTTGCTCACTTGTGGGATTGCGGCATTGTCATTGGCATTGCTGCTCTATATCATTGATGTGAAGCAGAATAAAAAGTGGTTTTCGTTTTTCGAAGCATTTGGAGCGAATCCGCTTGTAATTTATGTGTTTAGTTGTATAGCCGGAGGATTGCTTGTGCATTGGCATATTCATACAACAGTGTTCAATAATTTGCTTAACCCGTTATTCGGAAATTACTTCGGTTCATTTATGTACGGTGTATTTTTCCTGTTGTTCAATGGGCTGTTGGGATATGTTTTGTTAAAAAGAAAAATCTATATAAAATTATAAATCAGAATGAAAAGAAAAAGTGTATACACGTGTCTGGTTATGCTGCTTATGTCGTTGGCTCTTCAGGCTAAAGACAAAGACGTAGCTGTTGCGGAAGCATTATTGAAACGTTTGCTGCCGTCATACATCGAGAGTTTTCAGTTTCAAAAGTTAAAAGGAGAGAAAGACTGCTTTACGATAGAGTCTGTAAAAGATAAAATTGTAATCGGTGGAAACAACGCTAATTCAATGGCGATGGGACTGAACCATTACTTGAAATATTACTGTCTCACTACAGTGTCTTGGTATGCGGATATAGCCGTTGAAATTCCTGAAGAATTGCCGATGGTTGGTGAGAAGGTGGTTTCGGAAGCGAGAGTGGATACTCGTTTTTTCCTGAATTACTGCACGTATGGTTACACGATGCCTTGGTGGCAATGGAAAGAATGGGAACGTTTTATTGACTGGATGGCCCTTAATGGTATAAATATGCCTTTGGCAATTACCGGACAAGAAGCCGTGTGGTATAAAGTCTGGTCGAAAATGGGAATGTCGGACATCGAAATACGCTCTTACTTCACGGGACCGCCGTATCTGCCCTGGCATCGGATGGCTAACATAGATCGTTGGAACGGTCCGTTGCCGATGGAATGGCTGGAACACCAGGTAAGCTTGCAGAAAAAAATACTCGCGCGTGAGCGTGAATTGAATATGAAGCCTGTATTGCCAGCCTTTGCCGGACATGTACCTGCCGATTTAAAACGGCTCTATCCCGAGGCCGATATTCAACATTTGGGCAAATGGGCCGGCTTTGCTGATGCATACCGTTGTAATTTTCTGAACCCTAACGATGCTTTGTTTGCGAAAATTCAGAAACTATTTCTTGATGAACAAAAAAAACTTTTCGGAACCGATCATATTTATGGTTTAGATCCTTTCAATGAGGTTGACCCGCCCAGTTTCGAACCCGAATATTTGCGGAAGATAGCTTCGGATATGTACGCTACATTGACGGCTGCCGATCCCAAAGCCCAATGGATGCAAATGACGTGGATGTTTTATTTTGATAAAGATAAATGGACTTCCGAGCGAATGAAGGCTTTGCTGACAGGAGTGCCACAGAATAAAATGATATTACTTGATTATCATTGTGAAAATGTTGAATTATGGAAAAGAACAGAGCATTTTCATGATCAGCCCTATATTTGGTGTTATCTGGGCAATTTCGGGGGAAACACGACTTTGACAGGTAACGTCAAAGAAAGTGGCGCACGACTTGAGAATGCTCTTATTAACGGTGGAGGTAACCTTAAAGGAGTCGGCTCTACGCTGGAAGGATTGGATGTGATGCAGTTTCCCTACGAATACATTCTTGAGAAAGCATGGAATCTGAATGTAGATGATAATAAATGGATTGAATGTCTGGCTGACAGGCATGTGGGATGTGTGTCGCAGCCTGTGCGCGATGCTTGGAAACGATTATTCAATGACATTTATGCACAAGTGCCGCGCACATTGGGTACTTTACCCGGGTATCGCCCTGCATTGAATAAGAACAGTGAAAAACGGACAAGTAATGTGTACAGCAATGTTGAACTACTAGAGGTCTGGAGAAAACTGAACGAAGCACCTTCTGACCGGAGAGATGCTTTTCGCCTGGATTTGATTACTGTAGGCAGACAGGTGCTTGGAAACTACTTTCTTGATGTGAAAATGGAGTTTGACAGGATGGTTGAAGCTAAAGATTATCAGGCTTTGAAAGCTTGCGGCGAGAAAATGAAGGAGATATTGAATGATTTGGATAAGCTGAATGCCTTTCATCCTTACTGTTCGCTGGATAAATGGATTGATGATGCACGGAAGATGGGGGATTCTCCCCAGTTGAAAGACTATTATGAAAAGAATGCTCGCAACTTGATTACGACTTGGGGTGGAAGCCTGAACGATTATGCCAGCCGTTCGTGGGCAGGACTGATAAGAGATTATTATGCAAAACGCTGGGAGGTGTATATCAATACATTCATCAAAGCGGCCGAGAAAGGTGTAGAGGTGGATCAGAAACAACTTGAAGATGAATTAAAAGAAATAGAAGAAGGTTGGATAAATGCAACTGATCGGAATGATGTTCGAAAAGATATTCATTCAGCAACTGACGGATTATTATCATTCTCCACTTTTTTATTCAGCAAATATCAAAGACTGGTGAAATAAATAAGAGGCCTGTTTCATTTGTTGTTCGCGAATCATGCTATATCAGAAAGAATTAATATATTTGAAAATAAGGACTTGATATAATAAGCTTTTTATTTTCATATTTAAAATGATTAAGATGTCCCAGAAATACTCACAGGATGAAGCCCAAGCTTTGGTTAAGGCTCTGAAAGAGGGGAACCAGCTGGCATTTAGTATTGTATACAAGACGTATGCGGCGCAGACCTTTTCTTTGGCATTTAAATATCTGCTGAATAAAGAATTGGCTGAAGATGCTGTGCAGAACTTATTCTTAAAACTCTGGCTGAAAAAAGAAGAGATCGATGAAACAAAACCCATAAACAGATACCTTTTTACGATGTTGAAGAACGATCTGCTCAATACGTTGAGAGATTCAAAGAAAAATATCTATTTACTTGAGGATTGCCTTTCAATGGTTTTGGAATTGGAAGACAATTCTCAAAACGAAAACCTTAAACAAGAACAAATGAACATCATACAGCAAGCTCTTGAGCAACTTTCGCCACAACGCCGCAAGGTTTTTGAAATGAAAGTTTCGGGAAAATACTCCAATCAGGAAATAGCCGATAAACTTAATCTTTCGATCAATACAATTAAATTTCAATATAGCCAATCTTTGAAGCAGATTCGCGCGACAGTGGGAGAGCTTAGCCTATTGTTGCTTTATTGTATGATGTAGTTTTATCACTTTTTGCTGATATGGAACGTTCTTTTGAATTAACACGGTTTAACGTAGTCTGTATAATACTTTTTTGTAACAGTGTGTATTACTAATAGATATTGAAATATGAAATCAAAAAAGAAACATACAAATCAGGACTTTGAAGTAGTTGACGGCATCGGGAAATATATGGATGACGACATTCAGAGGATAATAGAAGGCAAACAGCTCGAATTGGGCGACAGAGAATTGCCTCCTTTTGATGAATATCGCATTTATAAGAATATTCAGGAAGCCGTGATGCGGGAAGAAAAACGAAAGAACAGGAGAATCAGGATGCCATTGTTCTTTAAGTGGACGGTGGCCTGTGCAATTGTTTTGCTAGTGATAGGTGTGGGATATAATTTCTATCAAAGTCATAATGAGGCAAACCTTGTTTATCGGGAGGTCTGTGCTGTAAGGGGGGAGAAGCTACTCGTATTACTTCCTGATGGTAGCCGGGTGTGGTTAAATGCCGATTCTAAATTGACCTATCCGGAACAGTTTGCAAAATACAACAGGAATGTTACGCTGGAAGGAGAGGCTTATTTTGAGATAGCAGAAAACAAGAAATCCCCTTTTCAGGTACTTGCCGAGAATGTGAAAATACAAGTGACGGGAACGTGTTTCAATGTAAAAGCATACGCTTCGGATAAGGTAATCAAAACTACACTCGACGAAGGAAGTATAAATATCGGGCATGTGCAAAGCCGCAGGCCTATGCAGCAAATGCTTCCCGGACAAACTGCAGTTTATGAAAAAAGGAGTAATGTAATAAAAATAAAAACTGATAGATATCACGATGATGCTTCGAGTTGGAAAAGCAACCGGCTTATTTTCAGAAATGCATCATTGAAAGAGGTGCTTACAACACTCTCGCGTCATTTTGATATAGAGATTACAGTTAAAAACGAAAAGATTGCTTCGTTTACGTACGACTTCGTTTGTAAAGGGAACGACCTGAACTATGTGTTGGAGGTGATGCAATCCATAACACCGGTTAGCTTTAAAAAAATATCAGAATATACATATACTGTTGAATAAGTAAACTTAATCTAATAACAAAAACAAATTTATGAAAGCACTTTTAAAGCCCATTGTATGGGTATGCCTTTTCTTTTTTGCGTATCAAAGTACGTATGCGCAGGCTCTTAAAATAATGAGCTATAATTGCCGGATGTCCGGGGAAATGACCGGTTACTCGGTGAAGGAGTATGCTGTATTTATCAGGAAATACAATCCGGATGTTGTAATGTTGCAAGAGATAGATTACAACACAAAAAGGAATAAAAATCAGGATTTCACCACTCAATTGGCTGCGGAGTTGGGATTGTTTTCCGTATTCGGGAAAGCGATGGATACTGGTGGTGGAGAATATGGAGTAGCTATCCTTTCAAAATATCCTTTTGTTTATATCAATAACAAAAATTTTGAAGGTATAGACGGAGCCAAAGAACCCCGGACGCTATTATATGTAGATATTCAGGAGCCGGGAACTTCAGACGTAATCAGGATAGGAACGACTCACCTGGATCATTCGACGGACCTGATAAGGAGTGCAATGGCCGAACAGATTAATGAGCGGATTGGTACGGGAGATACTCCGACACTGCTGGGGGGAGATTTTAATGCCCGAACCGACTCTAATGTGATTTGTGAGGTAATGAAGAACTGGCAGAGAATCTGTGATGATACATTCACCTATCCGGCAGATCAGCCGACAATCAAGATTGATTATATATTCGGACTTCCACAGAATAAGTGGAAAGTGAAGTCGTTTAAAGTTTTATCTAATCCGGAAGTTTCTGACCACAGGGCTTTGTTTGCTGAAGTTGAATTTGTAAAATGAATGAAATATGAAATCAAACTATCTATATCTGCTATTTATATGTGTCATCTCTTGTCTGTTTGTTTCGTGTAGTGATGAGGATAACAAGGGAGAAGATATTCCGGAATGGAACCGGTTCAGAACAACTAACGTATTGGTTTATGCACACTTGTCAGAGCAAAATCTATTTAGTTCTTGTAGTTATAAAGAGGTGGCGTCATCTATCAGAAACACTGTTCATTCAGTGGCATTGCTGGACAGGACGAACGCTGTCTATGGGCAAACAGCAATCATAAATACGGGTACGGAGACTGCTAGAGAAAGCAAGAAAGTGCCGGTGTTTGTACCTGTCAGCTATAGTGACGGAGAAAAAAAGATAATCGGCAGTACTGTGCTTTTTCCTTCTACTATTTCCGAGATGACACAATATGTAGTAAAAAACGATTGCAGATATCTTGAAACAAAAACAGAAGCAGTGAACGGAATAGATATGCTCTTCTGTTCTGTGTCATTAAACAGTGAAGACCTGATAGCTCCGGCTGTTGACGTATTTAAGAAAAAGGTAAACGAACAGACGGTTCTGGTAGGCACTGTTAAACGTGCGTTATTGCCTAATCTTGAGTCGGCAATTACTTCTAACTTAACTTCTGATACCTATTCTTTCGTAGAAGTGGAAAATAGAAATAGAGACTCCGAGTATTGTATATTTGTCCTGACTTCACATAAATGGGCTTTTAGGGGGGTAACCGAAACAAGTGTAAGCGGAGATTTACATTGTTTTCAATTACAAATCGAATCTTTAAAATAAAAAATGAACGGTCATGAAGCAATATATCAAAAATATAATGATCCTGATACTTGCCCTTCCATGGGGTTTGTTGTTGACAAATTGTAGTGATAGTGAGTCCGATTATTCGGACGACAACGCATATCCGCCACCTACTGTAGAACTCACTTCTCCTTCCGAAATAGATGTGGTGGAGTATAACTCGACGGTGACTGTATCTGCTAAAAGTTTCTCTGCTGTGGGTATACATAGTATATATGCTACCTTGTTGAAGATGGATGAAAATGGAGAATATGAAGAGATAAACGCGACTGAACGCCAACGTTTAAAGATAGATACTCTGCAAACTGATATGACACTTGAATTTGACTTGAATGTCAAGGTCAACACGCGTGAAGCAGCCGGGATACTGGTAACATCAACGGACGTTTTGACAAAAACGGCACAAAAGGTAATACCTATTAAAAAGATAACCAAACTTCCATCCCAGATATTCACCGAACCATCAGATTTCCCTGTTTTAGTACCCGATGAAGAGGTTTCTCTCTCTGTAGTGATTCGTTCTGCTGTGGGCATTAAGTCTATAAAACATACGTTGTGTAATAAAGTACTGGGTGACCTGAAGGAATATACGACTATTCCGGTATCAGGCAATCCGTTGGAAATGGAGTTTATTTTGAAAACTGTCGTAGATAATAAAGATACTGGTGGAATTAAGATTGTGGTGGAAGATATAGAAGGGTTGAAAGAGGAAAAGATTATCAATATCGAAGGTCTTGAGGGTGTTGACAATAATGTTGCGCTTGTTTTCAGCGATATCGAAATGGCACCCGAATGGGAACATTCAACAGAACCGGATCAACCTTATATTTTCTCCATAGAGGGAATAATGATACGGGGTGTGCAGAAACATGTATTAAGCTTGAAGGAAATTAAAGGATATGGCTCAAAGGCAAATAGCGTAGACTTTGCTTTCATCAATATATGGAGAAATCCGAGCTTTGTTGCCGTTAAAAACAGAGGTTTCTCTTATGTCAGTGCGTCAAGAATTAATGGAGGGCCGATAGGGAGAGCTTATGATGTGAATGACTGGATCAAACCGGCAGGTGTTGCTACCAACAAAACGTTGTTTACTCTTATACCTGATGATAAGGTTACTGATCTTGGTATTGATGTGATGATGGCGAACGCGGCTTCGGACGTCAAGACTTTTGAGGCGTTGAATGTATTGGAAAGTATAGCTAAAGGAGGTGCCGATATGTTAATGCAAAGAGTCAATGCGTCTGATGGATATCCGAATGATCCTTGTAGTTTGCAGATAAAAGACGGTTCTTATATTGCCTTTGTTACTGCGGCGGGCAAATACGGTGTCATTCATGTTATTGAAGCCGCAAACGATATGGATGCATTAGTTGCCGGAGGATGTAAAATAGCTACTCCTACAGGAGTGGTAGGAAGCCAGGGACCAGCCTATTCGGGAGCTGGCATAACCGGACTCACTTATGACGGTGTGGCATTACTCTATGGACGTACCTGTAAGTTGAAAATTGTGGTTCAGAAGTAATGTTGTTATAAATTAAGGAATAAAGGACAATACATTTATATTTTGATGTAAAAGTAAAGAAAGGTCGGCTCATAAAAGAAAATGAGTCGGCCTTGTTTTTAGATGTCTTTTTAAATATTGGTTATAATAGTTTTGATGTTATCTCATTAATTTGCGTATCAAACACGAAAATATTATTTTCCTTTATGCTTTTTGCCGGAAAAGCTATAACTTCGAAGCACTTTTTAATTTGAATAATAAATGTTAGATTTGAAGCAGCTTACAACTGATGTATGCCGGATTGCTACCGAAGTTGGATATTTTTTGAAAGAAGAACGAAAGAACTTCCGTCGTGAGCGTGTGGTGGAAAAACATGCACACGATTATGTGTCTTATGTGGATAAAGAATCTGAAGTGCGAGTGGTGAAAGCCCTTACTGCTTTATTGCCTGAAGCGGGATTCATTACAGAAGAAGGCTCTGCCACTTATCAGGATGAACCCTACTGTTGGGTGATTGACCCCTTGGATGGAACCACGAATTATATTCATGATGAGGCTCCTTATTGTGTGTCCATCGCTTTACGTAGCCGTACCGAACTTCTTTTAGGTGTCGTTTATGAAGTTTGCCGGGATGAATGTTTTTATGCTTGGAAAGGCGGAAAAGCGTTTATGAATGGTGAAGAAATTCATGTGTCGAACGTTGAGGACATCAAAGATGCATTTGTCATTACAGAATTACCTTATAATCATCTGCAATATAAACAGACTGCTCTTCATCTCATCGATCAGCTTTATGGGGTAGTGGGCGGTATTCGGATGAATGGCTCGGCTGCTGCCGCAATCTGCTATGTGGCTATTGGGCGTTTTGATGCTTGGATGGAAGCATTTCTCGGAAAATGGGATTATTCTGCGGCAGCACTGATTGTTCAGGAGGCGGGAGGAAAGGTGACTGATTTTTATGGTGAGGATCATTTCATAGAAGGACATCATATTATCGCAACGAACGGGAATCTTCATCCTTTCTTTCAGAAGCTCCTAGCAGAAGTCCCTCCATTGAATATGTAGGTGCTATTGCAACTTCAAATTTCTATTATTATGAAACACACACTTCTTATCAAAGACTGGCTTAGTTCCTTCTTATCTTTGCTATTTCCCCGTTGCTGCGTTGTTTGCGGCCGACCGTTAGCAAAGGGTGAAGAATGTATCTGTACAGTATGTAATATCAATCTACCCCGTACTAATTATCATCTTCGAAAAGATAATCCGGTAGAACGGCTCTTCTGGGGACAAATCCCTTTGGAACGGGCTACTTCTTTTTTCTTTTATGAGAAAGGAAGCGACTTCCGGTTGATTCTTCATCGGTTGAAATATGGTGGACAAAAGGAAATTGGTGCAATTATGGGGCGGTATATGGCTGCCGAACTTTTGTCTTCCAATTTTTTTCAGGGAATTGATGTGATAATCCCCATACCGCTTCATAAGAAAAAACAGCAAATCCGTGGTTATAATCAGAGTGAGTGGATTGCCCGTGGTATTGCTGCTGTAACAGGAATACCCATCGATACAGAATCCATATTGCGTAAGAAAAATACGGAAACGCAAACGCGTAAATCTGTGTTTGAACGTCGGGATAATGTGGAAGGTATCTTCGAGCTTCAGCATCCCGAAACACTTGCCGGAAAACACATATTGATAGTTGACGATGTGTTGACCACTGGTTCTACTACTCTGGCATGTGCTTCCTGCCTAGTGAATGTGGAAGGAATACGGATTAGTATATTGACGTTGGCAACGGCTTAAATTTGTTTCAAGAATGTATAAAGGGCTTCTCAAAGATGACTTTTTATAAAAAAAACGAGATTGAGAACCGAATGAATTAATAATTTCTTATATTTGCACTGTCGTAGATCGACATGTTTTTATGTTTTTGAAGAAAAAAAGCGTTTAGCTGATTTCTGTGCAAGCGAAAAGTCGAAAATTCAAATACGCACATGAAACAGTAAAATGCTCCTTGCGATATGCGGGGGGTGTTTCCTGTTTGTGCGTATAGGGCTTCGACTCCCTCGCTTGCGGATAGGCAAATGCCCTACCGCTTTTTTTGTATATACAGGGTTTGTAAAAGGGCGCAAACCATCATTTGTTATAAATGGAAAGAACAAAAAAGATATGCCCGCTTTCTCCTCAAAGCAATCGTGTGATTTGCTTGAGAATACCCTTCTTGGCTGCATCGCCATACAATCAAGAAATCATCCGGCTGGACATCTCTTATGGTATTCTTTCCTTCTTTTATGTATTTAAACCGATTTGAAATGAATGAAGATAGAGAAATAAACAGGTTCGGCTAAGACCCCAAGACGAGGTGGTTTATATCCAAACGGTAGGACTGCCTCGTCTATTTTTTCATTAAACAAATGAAGTGTCACGGCGAATCTATAGCAGCCAGTTGGTTGTGGTTTGCTATTTTTCGCCAAGATCTAATGTTATTTAAACTTTAAAGGCAAGTCAAATGGGACGGAGTGGTGTCTGACGGTTAAAAGGTCGAAAACATTACATTTATGTGTAACTACTTGCCTTTATCAAGAAACGATGATGTACGACCAGTATCAGAGGGGGACTAATGGATTTATCCGGGAGGTTCCCCTTATTCTTTCGTCTTTGTTCTCAAACTGATCCCCAAATCCCCAATATTCAGACTAAGCCGCCGTTTTCAAACTGAACCGCTGTCTTTGGAGTAGTAGCAAATCAGCGGGGATAAATTTTAGATTAGTCTGAAAAATCGGGGAACAGTTTAAAAGTTTGGGTAATGTGCTTTAGGGCAGCCTATACCAAAAAAGTTCGTTCCTGCACAGTTTTGAGCTAAACGAATGCATGCCTCGCCACCGTATCTCCGTTAGGTGTGCCAATAAGACTTTTTTAATTGCCCAAACAAATTATCTTTATTGCCTAGTCAGATTATCTCAATTAGCTACTTTTACTTCGTTCCACTATAATGGAACGAAATAAAAATAGCAAGTGGAACGAATCTGGATAGGCAAACGGATAAATAGAAATGCCCAATTAAAATCATTTCCTATGAATAGACGATTCGACTCATTCCATATGGGTTTTGAACAATTCGATGCTCTTTTCTATAACATGTTCAATTCTTCTAGCTCCTTCACTTTTCTTCTGTATTGCCGATAAACAAGGAGTTTGCAGGTGAATAGCCGCCCCTTCACCTTCTCTTCATCGTGAATCAAGTCAAATTGCTACTTTCAGATTCCACCATTAAGCAAGATTAGTAAAGCTATTTCGTAATTAGTTTCAACCCTATTTGAAACTAGATGTTTCACGCCGAGAAACAAAGTGTTTCAAGCAGTGAAACGAAGTGTTTCTCGGTGTGAAACGGATTGTTTCAAGCCTTGAAACAATTTTTGAAACTAATCGCTACAGGAGAAGAGATGGTGAAGTTGTTATCCTTCACCCGCAAATTCCTTATTCATCGGAGAGACAGAGAAAAGATGAAGGGGGACATGGAAAAATGGAAAATAAATATCCAATAAGAGAATTTATTCGATTCTGTTGTGATTCAATACCACACCGGTTAATCACTATTTAATTCCTTTTTGTACCGATATGATGTACCTACTTTTAGAGATATGGTTGTTCTGAGCCAAATCCCACAAGATATATTATTAGTCCTTTGGATGATAAGAAAGGTGAATAAATAGAAAAGCCACCCTTCTAGGTGGCTTCTTTTTTGCTCTTCCTCTTGGACTTGAACCAAGGACCCTCTGATTAACAGTCAGATGCTCTAACCGACTGAGCTAAGGAAGAATGTTTGCAACTAAGATTTTCAACTTTGCTCTTCCTCTTGGACTTGAACCAAGGACCCTCTGATTAACAGTCAGATGCTCTAACCGACTGAGCTAAGGAAGAATGTTTTTCTCAATTGCGATGCAAAAGTACTAGGTTTTTTTGAAATATGCAATATCTTTGCAAAAAAAATATTAGGAATGGACAAAATAATAGGATTGGGCAACGCCCTGGTAGACGTACTCGCAACCCTGAAGGATGATACTCTTTTGGATGAAATGGGTTTACCCAAAGGAAGCATGCAGCTCATCGATGACGCTAAGTTACAGCAGATTAACACAAAATTTTCACAGATGAAAACCCACTTGGCAACAGGCGGATCGGCAGGAAATGCCATCCTCGGACTGGCTTGTTTGGGTGCTGGAACAGGGTTTATCGGAAAAGTGGGAAATGATAATTATGGAGAATTTTTTCGTGAAAATCTGCAGAAAAATAAGATTGAAGACAAATTATTGACCTCGGATCGACTGCCTTCCGGTGTGGCATCCACTTTTATTTCACCGGATGGAGAGCGCACTTTCGGAACCTATCTGGGAGCAGCGGCTTCTTTGAGAGCAGAGGAACTGACCTTGGATATGTTTAAAGGTTACGCGTACCTATTTATAGAAGGCTATCTTGTTCAGGACCACGAAATGATTCTTCACGCCATTGAACTGGCTAAAGAAGCCGGTTTGCAGATTTGTCTCGATATGGCTAGTTATAACATTGTGGCTAATGATCTGGAATTCTTCACCTTGTTAATAAACAAATATGTCGACATTGTCTTTGCAAACGAAGAGGAAGCGAAAGCCTTTACCGGCAAGGAGCCGGAGGAAGCTTTGAGAGTGATTGCCAAGAAATGCAGTATTGCTATTGTAAAAGTGGGGGCAAATGGTTCTTATATCCGCAAAGGGACAGAAGAAATAAAGGTTTCGGCCATTTCGGTTCAAAAAGTGGTAGATACTACCGGTGCCGGTGATTATTTTGCTTCCGGATTCTTATACGGATTGACTTGCGGATATTCGTTGGATAAATGTGCGAAAATAGGTTCTATTCTCTCGGGAAATGTTATTCAGGTAATCGGAACAACGATACCACAGGAACGTTGGGATGAAATTAAGTTAAATATTAACAGGATTCTGGCGGAATAACAAAGGATTGAGCTACTTTTACGACTCATTTAGATTGAAAGAGGTATGAAAAAATTGCTGAACAGGCAGATAGCTATTGTTGCAGTAGCGGTGATAGCAACAGTTGCTTTCTTTAGTTTCAAGAGTGGAGACGACCGTAATTTCCAGATTGCAAAGAATCTGGATATATTTAATGCGATTGTGAAAGAACTGGATATGTTCTATGTAGATACCATTGATCCGAATAAAACGATTCGGGAAGGAATCGATAATATGCTTTATACGCTGGATCCTTATACGGAATATTTCCCGGAAGAAGATCAGAGTGAACTGGAGCAGATGATTAAAGGATCATTTGGTGGGATGGGTTCTTACATTGCTTATAATACGAAACTAAAACGTTCGATGATTTCTGAACCTTTTGAGGGAACGCCTGCTGCAAAAGCCGGTCTGAAAGCGGGAGATATACTGATGGAGATTGACGGACAGGATCTTGCCGGTAAGAATAATGCGGAAGTCAGCCAGATGTTACGCGGACAGGCAGGTACCAGTTTTAAGCTAAAGATTGAGCGCCCGAATGAGAAAGGTGGACGTACGCCGATGGAGTTCACGATTGTACGTGAGTCTATTCAGAATCCGGCGATTCCTTATACTGCCGTATTGGATAATAATGTAGGTTACATTAGCCTTAGCACTTTTTCCGGCAACCCTTCCAAAGAGTTTAAGAAAGCATTTCTGGATTTGAAGAAACAGGGAGCTACTTCGTTGGTGATAGACCTCCGTAGTAATGGCGGTGGATTGCTGGATGAAGCAGTAGAAATTGCGAATTATTTCTTGCCGCGTGGAAAGGTGATTGTAACGACCAAAGGGAAAATCAAACAAGCTAGTAACACTTATAAGACATTGCGCGAGCCGTTGGACTTGGATATTCCGATTGCGGTATTGGTAAATAGTGGAACCGCTTCTGCTTCCGAAATCTTATCAGGTTCTCTGCAGGATCTCGACCGTGCCGTTATCGTTGGTAACCGTACCTTCGGAAAAGGACTGGTACAGGTTCCCCGCTCTTTGCCTTATGGCGGAACGATGAAAGTGACTACCTCCAAATATTATATTCCAAGTGGACGTTGTGTACAGGCTATTGACTACAAGCATCGTAATGAAGATGGAAGTGTAGGAACCATTCCTGACAGTTTGACTAAGGTATTCCATACGGCTGCCGGACGTGAAGTACGCGACGGAGGTGGTGTAATGCCGGATATTGTTATCAAACAGGAGAAATTACCGAATATCCTCTTCTATCTGGTACGCGATAATCTGATTTTTGATTATGCAACTCAGTATTGTTTGAAACATCCTACCATCGTTGCTCCGGAGGAGTTTGAGGTGACAGATGCCGATTATAATGATTTTAAAGCATTGGTGAAGAAAGCCGACTTCAAGTATGACCAACAGAGTGAGAAAATTCTGAAAACGTTGAAAGAAGCTGCCGAGTTTGAAGGGTATATGGATGATGCTTCAGAGGAGTTCAAAGCACTTGAAAAGAAGTTGAACCATGATCTTGATCGCGACTTGGATTATTTCTCATCTGATATAAAGAAGATGATTGCTACTGAAATTATCAAGCGTTACTATTACCAACGTGGTAATATCATCCAGCAGTTGAAGGATGATGACGGTTTGAAGGAAGCAATGAAAATTCTGAATGATCCGGTGAAATATAAAGAAATGCTTAGTGCTCCGGCTGCTAAGGAATAAATGAATATATTTCGAACATAGATATATGCGGAAAACGCAGCTTTGTTACCAACAAGCCGCGTTTTCTGTATATCTATATTTAATTGTAAAAGTCCTGTAAGGTCATGCCCGGACACTGATATTTGTGTCCTTAATCGATCTTTATTGACGAACCAAAGGCAGGGTAAAATAGAATCTGCTTCCCTGGCCTTCCTGAGAGCGCAACCAGATACGTCCACCCATCTTCTCTACTAACATTCTGCAAAGAGTTAATCCCAATCCTGTTCCCTGAACAAAATCGTCGACCTTTCCAAAGCGCCGGAAAATTGTGGCAATTCTTGCTGCCGGAATGCCGATGCCGCTATCTTTAACGTAGAACTCTACAAAATCCTCCTTTTCCCGATATCCGAAATGAATTTCTCCTTTCGGGGTAAACTTCGTAGCGTTACTAAGCAAGTTACTTATAATTTGTATGATGCGATTCCAGTCTCCCGAAGTATACATGTCCGCATCTACGTCGTCCAGAATAAGTTTGACACCGTTTTGCGTCTTATGACAGAATTGTTGTTCCAGCTGCAGGCAGATATCTATTAATTTGATCGGGCGGATATTGAATTTTAGAGAATCAGCTTCAAGTGATGCCAGATCCAGAATATCATTGAATAGATTCAGCAGCATTTCCGAATTTCGTTCGATGATTTCCGAATATTGATTCTTCTCTTCTGCAGATGTTGCGTAAGTGATTAGTTTGGAGAATCCTACAATGGCATTGAGCGGGGTACGTATTTCATGACTCATGTTTGCCAGAAAAGCAGATTTCAATCGGTCCGACTCTTCCGCTTTGATTCTGGCAGCCTTTAGTTCTTTCTGTTGCTGGGCATTCGTCTGTTCCGCCTCCCATTGTTGGGATATATCACGGCACATACACAACAGATACTCTTTATCCAAAGGAAAGATACGGTTTTCGTAGTGATGTAAAACACCATTCAACATAAGATCGTGTCTGGCTGTTGAACTTTCTCCTGTGAGAATCACCTTATCCATATTCTTGCGGACACTTTCATAAGCCTCTTTGGGCAGAATGTCTTTTACGTTAGTGGTAGTGATATTGTTGGGGCTGATACCTTCTACGTGATTAGTTGCCGGAGAAGAAGCAAGCTCTATAATATTGGCGTCATGGTCGAAGACGGTGAGCATGTCAGGAAGAGCATCCAGTATCCGGGTACTATATTTATCACGAAAACGTCCTTTGGAGGGAGAGGAAGAATCTGAAGAATGAGAGGAAAGGAAATCTATTTTCTTCTCTAATTGTTCGATTATTTCTAAAAGATCCTCCTTTGTTTTGTTTTCGTAATTTCTCATAGAAGATTCATTATTATTCATTAGAATGTTGTAGAAGTTGTTTTATCTGTTGCAAATATAAAACAATATTCCGAGATGCTGACAGCCTCCCTAGTTATTATAATATAAAAAAAACGGATAGCTTTTGCCCTACTAATCAGAATGTTCTATCTTTGCATCCATTATATATAAATGATTTACAATATGTCTACAGAATTATTCTCTACTCTGCCCTATAAGGTGGCAGATATTACACTTGCTGATTTCGGACGCAAGGAAATCGATTTGGCAGAAAAAGAAATGCCCGGCCTGATGGCTCTTCGCGAAAAGTATGGAGAATCCAAACCGTTAAAAGGTGCCCGCATTATGGGGTCGTTGCACATGACCATTCAAACGGCTGTGCTGATTGAAACATTAGTGGCTTTAGGAGCTGAAGTACGTTGGTGCTCTTGTAATATATATTCAACGCAGGATCATGCTGCTGCTGCGATAGCTGCTGCCGGTGTACCGGTATTTGCATGGAAGGGCGAGACTCTTGCCGATTATTGGTGGTGCACGTTGCAGGCATTGAGCTTTGACGGCGGCAAGGGACCGAATGTGATTGTAGATGATGGCGGTGACGCGACAATGATGATCCACGTGGGTTATGATGCTGAAAATAATGCTGCCGTATTGGATAAGGAAGTACACGCGGAGGATGAAATAGAACTGAATGCTATCTTGAAGAAAGTGTTGGCAGAAGACAGTACTCGCTGGCATCGCGTAGCGGAAGAAGTGCGTGGCGTATCTGAAGAGACTACGACAGGCGTACACCGTTTGTATCAGATGCAGGAAGAAGGCAAATTGCTGTTCCCGGCATTCAATGTAAACGACTCGGTAACGAAATCTAAGTTTGATAATCTGTACGGTTGCCGCGAATCGTTGGCCGACGGAATCAAGCGTGCAACAGATGTGATGATTGCCGGAAAAGTAGTAGTGGTATGCGGTTATGGTGATGTGGGTAAAGGCTGTTCTCACTCCATGCGTTCTTATGGAGCGCGGGTGCTCGTGACGGAGGTAGACCCGATCTGTGCACTGCAGGCTGCAATGGAAGGTTTCGAAGTAGTGACGATGGAAGAGGCTTGTCTGGAAGGTAACATCTTCGTGACTACGACAGGTAATATCGATATTATCCGTATCGACCACATGGAGAAAATGAAAGACCAGGCTATCGTTTGCAACATCGGCCATTTCGATAATGAAATTCAGGTAGATGCTTTGAAACATTATCCGGGCATCAAATGTGTGAACATCAAACCACAAGTAGACCGTTATTATTTCCCGGATGGACATAGCATTATCTTGTTGGCCGACGGTCGTCTGGTAAATCTGGGATGTGCAACAGGACACCCGTCATTCGTGATGAGTAATTCATTTACCAATCAGACATTGGCGCAGATAGAACTGTTCAACAAGAAATATGATATCAATGTATATCGCTTGCCGAAGCATCTGGACGAGGAAGTGGCTCGCCTGCATCTTGAAAAGATCGGTGTGAAACTGACTAAGCTGACTCCCGAACAGGCCGCTTATATTGGTGTATCGGTGGACGGACCTTATAAAGCAGATCATTATAGATACTAATTTGATTTACGATTAGACGATTTACCATTTACGATTGATAAATAAGGGAGATCGATATTCCACTGTTATCAATTGTAAATGTTAGATTGTCCGGTCGTATTTATTTTTATATTCAAACTTCAATCGTAAATAGTAAATCGTGTCATCGTAAATGAAAAAGTTTCTTCCTGACTTAATAGCCATTCTGGCTTTTATCATTCTTTCTTTCGCCTATTTTTTTCCGGCTGATATCGAAGGTCGTATCTTGTTTCAGCATGACACGGCTGCCGGAGTCGGTGCAGGACAAGAATCGAAAGAGTATCTCGAGCGTACCGGAGAACGTACGCGCTGGACAAACTCGATTTTTGGAGGTATGCCTACTTATCAGATGTCTCCGAGTTACGACTCGACAACGTCCCTGAAAGGGGTGGAGAAGGTTTATCGCCTCTTTCTCCCGGATTATGTAGTGCTGACTTTTATCATGATGCTGGGATTCTATATCCTCTTGCGGGCGTTTGGAATATCGGCCTGGCTGGCAGGATTAGGCGGAGTGATATGGGCATTCTCTTCCTATTTCTTCATTCTGATACCGGCAGGGCATATCTGGAAGTTTGTGACATTGGCTTATATACCACCTACGATTGCAGGTGTCGTTCTGGCTTACCGGAAGAAATACCTGTTGGGCGGAATCGTTACGGCCCTGTTCATCGCCCTTCAGATTCAGTCGAATCACATTCAGATGAGCTATTATTTCATGTTTGTGATTTTGTTTTTTGTAGGAGCTTACTTTGAAGATGCTTACAAAAAGAAAGAATTGCCTCATTTCTTCAAGGCTAGCGGGGTTTTAGCACTGGCTGCCGTGGTAGGAGTCTGCATCAATATTTCCAATCTGTATCATACGTATGAATATAGTAAGGAGACGATGCGTGGCAAGAGCGAATTGAAGCAGGAGGGAGCTGCTGCCAGTCAGACTAGTAGCGGATTGGATCGTGATTATATAACCAACTGGAGTTATGGTATCGGTGAAACGTTGACGTTGCTGGTTCCGAATGTAAAGGGGGGAGGATCAGGATCTACGATGTCACAGAGCGAAGCTGCTATGGCAAAGGCCAATCCAATGTATAACGGTATTTACTCACAGTTACCTCAATATTTCGGTGAGCAGCCGTGGACAGCCGGTCCGGTATATGTGGGGGCATTTGTGATGTTCCTCTTTGTATTGGGGTGCTTTATAGTGAAAGGTCCTCTTAAATGGGCGCTGCTGGGAGCTACTATCTTCTCGATTCTGCTTTCATGGGGAAAGAATTTCATGGGGCTGACGGACTTCTTTATCGATTATGTCCCGATGTATAATAAGTTCCGCGCTGTATCTTCTATTCTGGTAATAGCTGAATTTACAATACCTTTGTTGGCGATTTTTGCCTTGAAAGAGATTTTGAGTAAACCGGATATGCTGAAACAGGAAAAGAACTGCAGAGGAGTGATTGCTGCGTTGGTACTAACTGCCGGTGTGGCACTCATTTTAGCTGTCGCCCCGGGCACTTTCTTCTCCAGCTTTATAACGACACAGGAGATGACTGCTTTGAAACAAGCACTTCCTGCCGAACATTTGGCTCCGTTTGTGGCCAATCTGACTGAAATGCGCGAAGCCATTATTGCTTCGGATGCATGGCGCAGCTTCTTTATTATAGTGATCGGTTGCCTGTTCTTATTCTTGTATCAACTGCGGAAGTTGAAAGCCTCTTTCACACTGGCGGGTGTTGCACTTTTGTGTCTGATAGATATGTGGAGTGTCAATAAACGCTATTTGAATGACGAACAGTTCGTGCCGAAGTCGAAGCGGTCAGAAGCATTCGTGAAAACACAGGCGGATGAGATTATTCTTCAGGATACGACTCCGAATTATCGTGTACTGAACTTCATCGGTTTCCCCGGTAATACATTTAATGAAAACAATACAGCATATTGGCATAAGAGTGTCGGTGGCTATCATGCAGCGAAACTTCGCCGTTATCAGGAAATGATAGACCATCACATCGTGCCCGAAATGAAAGAAACTTATCAGGCTGTGGCTACTGCCGGTGGACAGATGGACAGTGTGGATGCTTCTAAATTCCGTGTACTGAATATGCTGAATACCAAATACTTCATTTTCCCTGCCGGAGAGCAAGGGCAGGCTGTTCCTGTCATGAATCCTTATGCATACGGTAATGCATGGTTCGTAGATAAGGTGCAGTATGTAAATAATGCAAATGAAGAAATAGATGCTTTGAACGATATTCTTCCAACGGAAACAGCCGTAGTGGATGTGAAGTTTAAAGAACAGCTGAAAGGTGTGACAGAAGGATATAAAGATTCACTATCTACCATCCAGTTAACCAGTTACGAGCCAAATCGTTTGGTTTATAAGGCCTCCACTCCTAAAGACGGAGTTGTTGTTTTCTCTGAAATATATTATCCGGGATGGCAGGTGACTATTGATGGCCAGCCGGTGGATATTGCCCGTGCAGACTATATCTTGCGTGCGATAAATATGCCGGCAGGGGAACATACCATCGAGATGTGGTTTGATCCGCAAAGCATACACGTCACGGAAAGTATTGCTTATGCAGCATTGGCTTTATTGTTAATCGGAGTTATGCTTCTTGCGTGGACGCAGCGGAGCAAGATAGCGAAGAAGTCCTAAGCGAAATGAAATAGTACGTAAACCTGTTGTGTATCATAAGGTTATTAAATAAGGGCGGCTCTCTTCCTCACGAAGAGAGCCGCTACTTTACATTCACTAAAAAATTATGAAAAACAAACGCTGTTCATAGAAACATATTAAGTGTGATGTTTTAGAGATTTTTTTGTTCAAAGTCCGGACCCTTGTCAGGATGATTATCTTTGTGCATTCTTCTTTGAGAAGCTTTTTTACGTGCGGAATTTTGTTCGGCCTGCCATTTCTCATACTGTTCTTTTGTCAGAATCTTTTTTATTTTCTTTTCTTTGGTTTCTGCGGCTTTCTTTTGTGAGTCGGCAGAATTGGTATCTCTGCTCATCATCGGACCACCTCCCATTCTGCCCGGGAAACCACCTTCTCCCATCATTGGCGGTTGGCCTCCACCCATTGGCGGACGTCCTCCCCGCATACCGGGACCTTCTCCCATTGGTGGGCGATAGTCATCCGAATTTTGCATAGCCTTGAAAAATGCTTTTTGCTCTTTCAGGTTCAGCTTATATATTTTCTTATATTGTTTATCTGTCAGTTGGAGCAACTTATTCATTTGCTCTGTCATCTGGGTTGCTACCTTCTCTGGATTCAGAACTTCGCGTGGAAGATGCTTTTCTTGTTGCTGCCTTTCTTGCGGCTCATTGGCTTCTTGTGCATCTATAAAACCTGCACAGCATGTTAAGCTGACTGCCAATCCTATCAATTTCATGTTTTTTCTCATTTCTCTTACTGCTTTTATTTGTTTTAATATCTCAAAGCTAAGTAGATACTGGAGCAGATAAAAATAAAATCGACTAAGGGTGGAGATTTGTCTATCAAATGCCTGACTTTTCTTCGTCCGATGGGTTTATGCTATTATGCTTTGGGGTGGAGGAAGGTTCCCCGCCTTGAAACTACAACAGTAACCTATTACCATTCTGAAAATACGATGAATAAAGGGTTTGATAATATAGGTGATAGGTGAAAGAGGATTCTTGTTTTTATCTATGAGAGTGACTGTCCATTCATTTACCCATTGAAAAAGGAAAATATGAATATAAACAAATAGTTTGTGGATAGTCTCATTATGCTATAAGCTGCTAAATTTGTAGCCAATAATAGAGCATATATTATGAAAAAACTACTATTCATTTTTTCCTTTTTTTTCTTGTTCGTGTTAAACGGAAAAACACAGGAGGTAGAGATTCTGACATTAGAGGATTGTCTCCGCATTGGTATTGACAATAACTTGTCGTTAGAAGGGAAACGTAAAGAAATACAAAAAAGTAAATATGGCGTATCTGAAAACCGTTCGAAGTTGCTGCCGCAAATTAATGCGATAGCCGGTTATAATAACAATTTTGATCCTCCGGTGTCAGTCACAGACGGTTCATCTTACGGAGTTCCCTATAATATAACGAAAACATTGCAACATTCTGCTAATGCAGGACTGGAAATGCAGATGCCGCTTTTCAATCAGACTCTTTATACTTCTATGTCCATAGCTAAAGTGATGGAAGAAATCAGTCGTCTGTCTTATGGAAAAGCCAGGGAAGATGTTATTCTTCAAATCAGTAAGATGTATTATCTCGGACAGGTCACGGCCGAACAAATCATGCTGATAAAAGCAAATATCACCCGTCTGGAAGAATTGAGAGATATTACACAGGCTTTCTTCGATAATGGAATGTCTATGGAAGTCGATCTGAAAAGAGTCAATATCAATTTGGAAAATCTGAAGGTGCAATATGACAATGCACAAGCAATGATGAAACAGCAATTGAATATGCTGAAATACATTATGGATTATCCGGCTGAAAAGGAAATCGCGCTGACACCGGTAAATACCGATAGCATTACTACGGTAGCCCTGACCGGCTTGTCGGAAAATATCTATGAACTTCAACTCTCACAATCGCAAGTGCAACTGGCGGAACGACAAAAGAAGATCATTACTAATGGATATATCCCTTCTCTTAGTCTGACAGGCAGCTGGCGATATGCCGCATATACGGATAAAGGTTATCATTGGTTCCACTCCGGTCCGTCCAATCAATGGTTTCGTTCCTATGGAGTGGGGCTAACCTTGCGTATTCCGATTTTCGACGGACTGGATAAAACCTATAAAATAAAGAAGGCGATGATCGATATAGAGAACAAAAGGCTGGCATGGGAAGATGCCCGGAAGAATCTGCAAACTCAATATCTGAATGCTGTGAACGACCTGATGAACAATCAGCGTAACTTTAAGAAACAGAAGGATAACTACTTGCTTGCCGAAGATGTGTACGCAGTCACTTCCGACCGTTACCGGGAAGGCATTGCTTCTATGACGGAAGTGCTGCAAGATGAAATGCAGATGAGCGAAGCTCAAAACAACTATATCAGCGCACATTATAACTATCGGGTGACTAACCTGATGCTGCTTAAACTAACCGGACAAATAGAATCATTAGTCAAATAATACGCAAATAACAATCATAAATATGGAAACAATGGAAAATAACCTTCCTTCCGCTACTCATCAGGAGAAAGCAAAAAAAATGAAGAAACTTCGTCGCTGGCAGATTGCTATCAGCCTTTTCGGAGTGGCTATTATTGTTTGGGGAGTGATTGAAGTGATCTGCCTTTTTTTGAATTATAGCCAGACGGAGACTAGTAACGATGCACAAATAGAACAATATGTGTCTCCTATCAATCTACGTGCTTCAGGTTACATTGACAAAATCTACTTTACAGAACATCAGGAGGTACATAAAGGAGATACTTTGCTGGTACTGGATGATCATGAATATAAAATTCGCGTAATGGAGGCTGAAGCTGCCTTGAAGGATGCGCAAGCCGGTGCGACCGTCATCAATGCTACACTCAATACCACGCAGACAACAGCATCTGTTTACGATGCGTCTATTGCCGAGATTGAAGTACGGTTGGCGAAACTGGAAAAAGACCGGAAACGATATGAGAACCTCGTGAAACGAAATGCGGCTACTCCTATCCAACTTGAACAGATTGTCACTGATTATGAAGCTACGCGTAAGAAGTTGGAAGCTACGAAAAGGCAGAAAAAAGCAGCTCTTTCCGGTGTAGATGAAGTGTCCTACCGTCGCATGAATACCGAAGCGGCTATTCAAAGAGCAACAGCTGCGCTCGAAATGGCCCGGTTGAATCTTTCCTATACGGTTGTAATAGCTCCTTGTGACGGAAAACTCGGCCGTCGTTCATTAGAGGAAGGACAGTTTATTTCGGCAGGGCAGACCATCACCTATATTCTTCCTGATACCCAGAAATGGATCGTTGCCAATTATAAGGAGACACAAATCGAGAACCTGCATATCGGACAGGAAGTATTTGTCACAGTAGATGCCATTAGCGATAAAGAGTTTAAAGGCAAAGTCACCTCTATATCAGGAGCTACCGGGTCTAAATATTCATTAGTGCCGACGGATAATTCGGCAGGTAATTTTGTGAAGATTCAGCAACGTATTCCCGTACGAATCGATTTCACCGATTTATCGAAAGAAGATAACGAACGGTTAGCAGCAGGCATGATGGTAGTAGTGAAAGCCAGACTCTAATCCCTCCGCCTCTTCTGTCTATATACAGTGCCTTATAATTTTTAATTTATATTTTTAATTAGTCCGATGCCCTCTTATCCTAAAAATTATCCTTTCTATGGTTGGATGCCCAAGCCGTTGGGTATTATCATTCTGTTATTTTTCTTTCTGCCGATTCTTACGGTAGGCGGGGTTTATTCGGTGAATAGCACCGAAATGATGAGCGGGCTTGGCATAATATCCGAGCATATCCAGTTTGCCAACTTTGTTACTTCTATTGGTATGGCAGCCTTTGCTCCTTTCCTATATCAGTTGGTGTGTGTACGGCGGGAGAAGATGATGTGTATTGTCGGGTTTGCGTTCATGTATATATTCAGTTATATCTGTGCAAAGACAGACAGCGTTTTTCTGTTGGCGCTTTGTAGTCTTCTGACGGGTTTCTTGCGTATGGTACTGATGATGGTCAATCTGTTCACACTCATTTGGTATGCGGGTGGAATGGAAGCTACCCGCAATATTACTCCGGGGTTGGAGCCGAAAGATACTGCCGGTTGGAATAAATTGGACATTGAAAGATGTGTGAGTCAGCCGGCTGTTTATCTGTTTTTTATGATTCTGGGACAGTCGGGCACAGCATTGACGGCTTGGCTGTCCTTTGAATATGAGTGGAAATATGTGTATTACTTTATGATGGGGATTCTCCTGATCTCTATTTTGCTCTTGTTTATTACCATGCCGAATTATAAGTTTCCCGGAAGGTTTCCTATTAATTTCCGTAAGTTCGGCAATGTCACTGCATTTTGCATCTCGCTGACTTGTCTCACGTATGTGCTGGTTTATGGAAAAGTACTCGACTGGTATGATGACGAATCTATTCGTTGGGCGACAGCTGTAAGTATTCTTTTTGCGGGAATTTTTCTATATATGGACGTAACGCGCCGGTCGCCTTATGTTTTGCTGGATGCGTTCAAACTGCGTACTATACGTATGGGAGCATTACTTTACTTATTATTGATGGTGATAAACTCCAGTGCTATGTTTGTCAATGTGTTTGCAGGAGTGGGGATGCATCTCGATAATCTGCAAAATGCTTCATTAGGTAATTGGTGTATGGTAGGTTATGCTATTGGCGCCGTGATTGCTATGGTGTTGGGAGGTAAGGGGTTACATTTTAAGTATCTGTTTGCGATGGGATTCTTCTTCCTGTCTTTATCAGCTGTTTTCATGTATTTCGAGGTGCAGACAGCAGGAGTTTACGAGCGTCTGAAATATGCAGTTATCATCCGTGCCATAGGCATGATGATTCTGTATGCGCTGACGGCTGCTTATGCCAATCAACGTATGCCTTTTAAATATCTTTCCACCTGGATCTGTATTATGCTTACTGTGCGTATGGTTGTGGGACCGAGTATTGGCGGAGCAATTTATACAAATGTTTTGCAAGAGCGGCAACAACACTATATAACCCGTTATGCGCAAAATGTGGACCTGCTTAATCCGGATGCTTCCACTTCCTTCCTTGGTACGGTACAGGGTATGAAATATCAGGGAAAGAGTGAGACGGAAGCCCGTAACATGGCTGCTATATCTACCAAAGGGCGTATTCAGGTGCAGGCCACGCTCTCTGCACTCAAAGAGATGGCGGGATGGACAATTTATGGTGGGTTAATTTGTATGATATTTGTGCTCGTTGTTCCTTATCCTAAACGAAAATTGCTAACTTAGCGTCGTTTTTGATAATGATCTGTTAATATATTAGTATGATGGATAGCGGACAAGATCGTTTATTGCAGTTTGATCGCGATTTATTAAGTGGGAAAAATATATGTAGTTCCGAAGGGATATTTGTAAATTTTCCACCCTCACTGAAGAAACCTTTTCAAATGAAAGGACTGGGGCTGATTATTTGCCGCCAGGGTAATTTCCAGTTTTCGCTTAATCAGAAAAAGCATTTCGCAGGAGCAGGCGAAAGTTTGTTTATTCCCGAAGACGGCGAGTTTCAGGTTTTGCAAGAGTCGGAAGACATGGAGGTGCGGATTTTGATCTATCAGATAGAACCGATCCGGGATATTATGGGGAATCTGGTTGTTTCCATGTATATGTATTCCCGCCTTACTCCCGAAGAACCTTCTTGTGTATGGTCTACTGGTGAGGAAGAAGAGATTGTAAAGTATATGTCCTTATTGGACAATGTGTTACAGTCGGAAGAAAATTCATTTAAACTTTATGAGCAGAAATTACTTCTACTTGCATTGACGTACAGGATTTGCTCTATTTATAATCGCAAACTCGTCAATGACGGGCGGGAAGTGGGAGGACGCAAAAATGAAGTCTTTATTCACTTGATCCAGTTAATCGAAAAATATTATATGCAGGAACGGGGTGTTGAGTTTTATGCGGATAAATTGTGTTTGTCTCCTAAATATCTTTCTGCCGTTTCTAAGAGTATCTGCGGATATACCGTGCAGGAACTTGTATTCAAAGCTATCATTCGTAAGAGCATCTCATTGCTTAAAAATACGCAGAAAGATATTCAGGAGATTTCAAATGCCTTCGGCTTCCCTAATGCTTCTTATTTCGGTACGTTCTTTAAGAAGCAGGTTGGGGTTTCACCGCAGCAATATCGGAAGAATCTTTAAACGTTTATTCTTTTTCGCCGTAGGCAAGATCGCCTGCATCGCCCAGTCCCGGAACAATGTAAGAATGTTCGTTGATTTCAGGATCGATGGCAGCGCACCAGATTGTCGTCTTGTCTTCCGGAAATACATTCTTTATATGATCGATAGCCTTTTGGCTGGCGATAATCGAAGCAACATGAATTTCGGCCGGGTGGCCTTTGGTCAGCATTGCCTGGTAACTAAGTTCCATACTCCCTCCTGTTGCCAGCATAGGGTCGGTGATAATCAGCGTTTTGTCATCAATGCGGGGAGAAGCGATATATTCTATGTGTATATCGAATTTTAGCGTATCTTTATATTTGCGGTAAGCGGAAACAAACGCATTCTCCGCTCCGTCGAAATAACTAAGGAAACCTTGATGGAAAGGAAGACCTGCACGCAGGATCGTACTGATTACTAAATTGTTGTCCGGTGTACTGACCGGAGCGATTCCCAGTGGTGTCTGGATGTTCTTTACCGAGTATTTAAACTCTTTACTCATTTCATAAGCCATGATTTCTCCGATCCGTTCTATGTTACGGCGGAAACGCAGGCGGTCATTCTGAACTTCTACATTTCTAATTTCGGATATGTACTGGTTTAGAATCGAATTAGTTTGGCCAAAATCAATTACTTTCATATTATATTTTAATCAGATTTTAATCTCATTTTCACAGCATTGCTAGCATACTGACTTGCAAAGTAAACGATAATCTTTCAAATTGCAATATTCAGTTTGCAGATATTGTTAGGAATTTATAAAAGAGATTCAATTAGGGAAAAATTTCTCTAATCCCTTCTTCCTTTTCAAAGAAAGTATTACTTTTGTACCCGGATTTACAAGGGGCATCCAAAGCTCCTTTCTTTAAGCTGGAAAGAGATAATAAAACAAAATACCAATTTTAATTAATTCAAAAGAAAATGGCAAATTTAGATTTGAGCAAGTACGGTATTACAGGTGTAACTGAAATCCTGCACAATCCGTCTTATGATGTTTTGTTCGCTGAAGAAACAAAACCGGGTCTGGAAGGCTTTGAAAAAGGTCAAGTAACAGAATTAGGCGCTGTTAATGTAATGACAGGTATCTATACCGGTCGCTCTCCTAAAGATAAATTCTTCGTTAAGAATGAAGCTTCTGCTGATTCAGTATGGTGGACTTCTGACGAATATAAAAACGACAACAAACCTTGTACAGAAGAAGCTTGGACTGACTTGAAGGCTAAAGCTGTTAAACAATTGTCTGGCAAACGTTTGTTTGTTGTTGATACTTTCTGCGGTGCTAACGAAGCAACTCGTATGAAAGTACGTTTCATCATGGAAGTAGCTTGGCAGGCTCACTTCGTAACTAACATGTTCATCCGCCCGACTGCTGAAGAACTTGCTAACTACGGAGAACCTGATTTCGTATGTTTCAATGCTTCTAAAGCAAAAGTTGACAACTACAAAGAACTGGGCTTGAACTCTGAAACTGCTACAGTATTCAACCTGAAGACTAAAGAACAAGTAATCCTGAATACTTGGTACGGTGGTGAAATGAAGAAAGGTATGTTCTCTATCATGAACTACATGAACCCGCTTCGTGGTATCGCTTCTATGCACTGCTCTGCTAATACAAATATGGAAGGAACTAGTTCGGCTATCTTCTTCGGTTTGTCTGGTACAGGTAAGACTACTTTGTCTACTGACCCGAAACGTAAGTTGATCGGTGACGACGAACACGGATGGGATAACGAAGGCGTATTCAACTACGAAGGTGGTTGCTATGCTAAAGTTATCAACCTGGATAAAGAAAGTGAACCGGATATCTACAACGCTATCAAACGTGATGCTTTACTTGAAAACGTAACTGTGGCTGCTGATGGTAAAATCGACTTCACGGATAAGAGTGTAACTGAAAATACTCGTGTTTCTTATCCTATCTATCACATCGAAAATATCGTTAAGCCTATTTCTAAAGGTCCGCACGCTAAACAAGTTATCTTCTTGTCAGCTGATGCATTTGGTGTATTGCCTCCGGTATCTATCCTAAATCCGGAACAAGCTCAATACTACTTCCTGTCTGGATTTACAGCTAAATTGGCTGGTACAGAACGTGGTATCACTGAACCGACTCCGACATTCTCTGCTTGCTTCGGTGCTGCTTTCTTGTCATTGCATCCGACTAAATATGCAGAAGAACTGGTTAAGAAGATGGAGATGACTGGTGCTAAAGCATACTTGGTTAACACTGGATGGAATGGTTCCGGCAAACGTATCTCTATCAAAGATACTCGTGGTATCATCGATGCTATCCTTGATGGTTCTATTGACAAAGCTCCTACTAAGGTTATTCCTTTCTTCGACTTTGTTGTTCCTACAGAACTTCCGGGTGTTGATCCGAAGATCCTTGACCCACGCGACACTTACGAATGTGCTTGCCAATGGGAAGAAAAAGCTAAAGATTTGGCTGGACGTTTCATCAAGAACTTCGCTAAATTTACTGGTAACGAAGCTGGTAAGGCTTTGGTTGCTGCTGGTCCGAAACTCTAATTGGAGAATCAGATATAATATGGAAGGCGGTTCGATTTCGAACCGCCTTTTTTATTGCTATACTGTGTCTTTCTATGAAAAGGAATATTGTCTGTTTTGTTTTTTTTCCTATATTTGTCAAAACGAGACTATTTACTTTTAAAGGCAGCTATGACGTATCTGGATACAGACAAACAGACCTATGCGGATTTAAGCATAACGGAGACTGCAAACAATGAGCAGTTTCTTTTCTCTTTGTTTTCTAAAACAGAGACGAAAGAAGGAAAGTCATTGATGATGAACTGGATTATGTATCCGTTAAGTGATTTGGATATGATCCGCAAAAGGCAGGAGGCTGTTGCGTGGGATGCTTTACCTGAACTTCTTTTGAATGAAGAAGAATTGGATTTTATTGAATATTATCTGGCTTATCGCGACCAGATCAGGGAAGCGCACGTCTTACTGTCATGTGCTACTGTCATAGATCGCCTGTTGAGATATGATTCAACCCGTTATGTTATTTGTCGGGGAGTGAAATTGGTAATACATTTGCTACATTGTTTGGAGAGATGGGCGAAAGAATTGGATGAGGATGCCCCACAATTGATGAAGGAGTCAGCCCGTATGGTGAATGATATTTTGTCCGGAAGTGAATTAGGTGAAGTCTTGGAACAGACTTCTGGCGAAGAAAGGCGGCTATCTAATTATACGATAGATAAATACGATTATCTATTTCGCTGTACCCGTTTGTTGTCTTTGAAAGAGTTATTATCAGTTTTGTATTTATTGGATGTCTGTCGGACAGCTCATCGGGTAGCGAAAGAGAAAAATTTCTGTTGTACACCGAAAGTGGTGGAAACAATGGATTTTTCGGTCGAGGGTGTAGTTCATCCTTTTGTGAAAAATGTACGGGAGAATAGTTGGGTGATGTCCCGGGGAAATATCAGTATTTTTACGGGTTCTAACATGGCGGGAAAGTCAACCACTTTGAAAGCACTGACTTTGGCTGTCTGGCTGGCGCATTGCGGACTGCCTGTCCCGGTGAAGTCAATGGTTTGTCCTCTTTACGAAGGTATTTATACTTCTATTAACTTGCCGGACTCTTTGCGTGACGGGCGAAGCCATTTCATGGCAGAGGTTCTTCGTATAAAAGAAGTGATGCAAAAAGCGCTTACAGGAAAACGTTGTTTGGTCGTCTTGGATGAAATGTTTCGCGGAACTAACGCTAAGGATGCTTTTGAGGCTTCTCTTGCAGTCAATGAATTATTGAAAAGATTCTCTTGTTGCCATTTCCTTATATCAACTCATATTCTGGAGTATGCGAAAGCATTTGAAAAAGATCCTGCCTGTTGTTTTTATTATATGGAAGCGGAAATTATTGACGATGCATTTGTTTGTCATCATCGGCTATTGCAGGGGATTTCGGAGGCTAGGGTAGGATATTGGGTCGTGAAAAAACTACTGGCCGGTTTGATATAGTTTCACCTTATTATTGTGCCTATTAAGACGGTATTTTATTTTTATTAAAGGCATATTTTGATTACTTTTGTACAAACTATATACGAGAGAATAATCTTGAATAATAATGCGACAACCATGAAAAAACTCTATTTCTTTCTTATCTACTCCTTGTTTTTTGTCTCCGGACTTTACGCAGGTGAAACTGATTATACCCAAGGACTTTCCATCTGGTTTGATACTCCCAATACTTTGCAGGGGTATGCCGTGTGGTATGGGGGAAGACCGGATCTGTGGAAAGGTGGTGATAAACCGGAAACAGCAGGAAATGCAGGTCATAATCCGGATCCCGCTTGGGAATCGCAATCATTACCGATAGGGAATGGTAGTTTAGGTGCGAATATCATGGGGTCGGTGGAAGCTGAACGTATTACCTTTAACGAAAAAACGATTTGGCGTGGCGGTCCGAATACAGCGAAAGGGGCGGACTATTATTGGAATGTCAATAAACAGTCGGCTCATCTTTTAGATGAAATACGTCAGGCATTTACGGAAGGAAATCAGGAAAAGGCTGAAATGCTGACACGTCAAAACTTCAACAGTGAGGTGTCTTATGATGCTGACGGAGAAACACCTTTCCGTTTCGGCAGTTTTACTACCATGGGAGAGTTTTATGTAGAAACGGGATTGAATATTATAGGGATGAGTGACTATAAACGTATTCTTTCTTTGGACTCTGCAATGGCAGTTGTTCAGTTTAAAAAGGATCATGTGGTTTATCAGCGCAATTATTTCATTTCTTATCCTGCCAATGTGATGGTGATGCGTTTCAGTGCGGATCAACCGGGTAAACAAAACTTGGTTTTCAGTTATGCGCCTAATCCGGTGTCTACCGGGAATATGGCTTCTGACGGTAATAAAGGACTGGTGTATTCCGCATCTCTGGACAATAACGGAATGAAATACGTCGTTCGTATTCAGGCGGAGACAAAAGGCGGAACCTTGTTTAATGCAGATGGAAAACTGACGGTGAAAGGTGCGGATGAAGTAGTGTTTTATATTACGGCTGATACTGATTATAAACCTAACTTTGATCCGGATTTTAAAGATCCGAAGACGTATGTGGGTGTCAATCCGGAAGAAACAACCAAGGAATGGATGAATAACGCAGTGTCACAGGGGTATACTGCTTTGTTTAGTCAGCATTACAATGATTATGCTGCTTTGTTCAACCGGGTTAAATTGAACCTGAATCCGGCGATCAAGGGAAGAAATCTGCCGACTCCCCAGCGTTTGAAAAACTACCGGGCAGGACAGCCGGATTATGATCTGGAAGAATTATATTTTCAATTCGGCCGCTATCTGTTGATTTCAAGTTCCCGTCCGGGCAATATGCCGGCGAATTTGCAGGGTATCTGGCATAATAATGTTGATGGACCGTGGCGTGTGGACTATCATAATAATATCAATATTCAGATGAATTATTGGCCGGCTTGCTCCACTAACCTGAATGAATGTATGCTTCCATTGGTCGATTTCATTCGTACGCTGGTAAAACCGGGCGAAAAGACCGCGAAATCTTATTTCGGTGCCAGAGGATGGACGGCATCTATTTCCGGCAATATATTCGGATTTACTACTCCGTTGGAAAGTCAGGATATGTCGTGGAACTTCAATCCGATGGCAGGTCCCTGGCTGGCTACTCATATCTGGGAGTATTATGATTATACAAGAGATCTTACATTCCTGAAAGAAACGGGTTATGAGTTGATAAAAAGTAGTGCGGACTTTGCTGTCGATTATTTGTGGCATAAACCGGATGGAACATATACGGCTGCTCCATCTACTTCGCCGGAACATGGCCCTATCGATCAGGGTGCTACCTTTGTGCATGCTGTTGTACGTGAGATTCTGCTGGATGCAATCGAGGCGAGCAAAGTGTTGGGCATAGATAAGAAAGAACGTAAGCAGTGGGAGCATGTGCTTGCCAATCTCGTTCCTTATAAAATAGGACGGTATGGTCAGTTGATGGAATGGTCGGTAGATATTGATGATCCGAAAGACGAGCATCGGCATGTGAATCATTTGTTCGGACTGCATCCGGGGCATACGGTTTCTCCGGTCACCACTCCCGAACTGGCGAAAGCTGCTAAAGTAGTACTGGTGCATCGTGGTGACGGGGCTACCGGTTGGAGTATGGGCTGGAAGTTGAATCAATGGGCGCGTTTGCAAGATGCTAATCATGCTTATACCTTGTTTGGCAATTTGTTGAAGAACGGTACGCTGGATAATTTGTGGGATACACATTCGCCTTTCCAGATTGACGGAAACTTTGGCGGAACAGCCGGTATTACCGAGATGTTGCTTCAAAGTCATATGGGTTTTATTCAGTTGCTGCCTGCTTTGCCGGATGCATGGAAGGAAGGCTCTGTTAGTGGTATCTGTGCAAAGGGAAATTTTGAAGTGGATATGGTTTGGGAGAATAATCAGCTGAAAGAAGCTGTGGTTCATTCCAATGCGGGAGGAAACTGTGTGATAAAGTATGCTGATAAGACTCTTTCTTTTAAAACGGTGAAAGGGCGTAGTTACCGGATTGAATATGATGTGACTAAAGGACTTATTAGACAGTAAATAGAAAATATCGGAAAATTAGAAAGTAGGAATGGTATTAGAGTATTTGAAATTGTTCGTGACGTTTGCGAAGATTGGAATGTTTACTATTGGTGGCGGTTATGCCATGATTCCGTTGATTGAACGGGAGATCGTTGCCAAACAGTGGATGAGTAAGGAAGAATTTATGGAGATGTTTGCCTTGACGCAGTCACTACCGGGTGTGTTTGCTGTGAATATTTCTATTTTTGTAGGATATAAGTTGTATAAAGTGGGTGGGAGCCTGGTATGTGCTTTGGCTACGATTCTTCCCTCCTTTGTTATTATGATGCTGATAGCCATGTTTTTTGCACAGTTTCAAGATAATGAGGTAATGATTCGCATCTTTAATGGAATACGTCCTGCCGTGGTAGCGTTGATTCTGTTTCCTTGTATTTCTGCTGTAAGAGCTCTGAAACTGAAATACCTTCAGTTGGTTGCTCCTGCCATAGCTACTCTTTTGATTTGGCAGTTTGGACTGTCTCCTATTTATATTGTATTGGCAGGAATTCTGGGAGGATTGGTATATACATTGTGGTTGAAAGAAAAAATAATGAATAAAGAGGTATGATATATTTGCAATTACTTTGGGTGTATCTTAAAATAGGTATGTTCGGTTTTGGAGGTGGATATGCGATGCTTTCCCTTATTCAACATGAGATAGTGGATATTCATCATTGGCTGACTCCCCAACAGTTTACGGATGTGGTGGCGATTTCGCAAATGACTCCGGGGCCGATTGGTATCAATAGTGCTACTTATGTAGGGTATGCGGTAACGCAAAGCGTGTGGGGAGCGGTGCTAGCTACGGTAGCGGTTTGTTTACCTTCTTTTATTCTGGTGTTGCTCATTTCTTATTTCTTTGCGAAGTGCAAGGATAACAAGTATATTAAGGCGGCTATGTCCGGACTGTTACCTATGTCGGTTGCTCTGATTGCTTCGGCTGCATTACTTATGATGAATAGAGAAAATTTTATGGACTATAAAAGTATCGGTATTTTTGCGGTAGCCTTTTGGGTTACATGGAAATGGAATCTTCACCCTATCCTGTTGATTTGTCTGGCGGGTGTGGTAGGATTGTTGTTGTATTAGTAATGCTTGTGATACTTGCAGAAAAAAATAAAATCCCGGTAAAACACTGCGTTTCACCGGGATTTCTATTATAATATAATGAAAGAATGGTTAGTTCTTGTTGGCACGTTTACGTTCGATTTCGTCCAAAATCACTTTACGCATACGCATTGCCTTTGGAGTAACTTCTACATATTCGTCTTCCTTAATATATTCCAGTGCTTCTTCAAGTGAGAACTGGATAGGCGGAATCAGACGTACTTTGTCATCCGAACCGGAAGCACGCATATTCGTCAGCTTCTTCGATTTGGTTACGTTGATAACCAAGTCGTTGTCGTGAGAGTGCTCGCCTACTACCTGTCCTGCATAGACTTCGTCCTGCGGGAAAATAAAGAACTTACCGCGATCCTGTAATTTGTCGATGGCATAAGCAAAAGCTGTTCCGCTTTCCATAGCAATCATAGAACCATTGGTACGACGTTCAATTTCTCCTTTGTGCGGCTGATATTCTTTGAAACGGTGTGCCATAATGGCTTCACCGGCAGAGGCCGTCAGTACATTGGTACGCAAACCGATGATACCGCGTGAAGGCATATTGAATTCAAGATTGATGCGTTCGCCTGTATTTTCCATCTTTACCATTTCACCTTTACGGCGGGTAACCATATCAATAATCTTGCTGGAATATTCTTCTGGTACGTTGATGGTCAACTCTTCAATCGGTTCGCATTTCACACCGTCGATTTCTCTGAAGATAACCTGTGGCTGACCTACCTGCAATTCATATCCCTCGCGGCGCATTGTTTCAATCAATACAGAAAGGTGGAGTACACCACGGCCGGAAACAATCCATTTACCGTCTTCTTCACTCTTTCTTACGCGGAGGGCCAGGTTCTTGTCGAGTTCCTTCATCAGACGGTCGTGGATGTGGCGTGAAGTAACAAACTTACCATCCTTACCGAAGAAAGGAGAATCGTTGATAGCAAACAACATACTCATGGTCGGTTCGTCAATTGCGATGGGTGGCAGTGCTTCCGGACTTTCGAAATCACAAACTGTATCTCCAATCTCGAATCCGTCGATACCTACCAGCGCGCAGATGTCACCGGAAGAAACCTCATTTGTTTTCACACGGCCTAAACCTTCGAAAACATGGAGTTCTTTAATTTTGCTCTTGAACATATCACCGTTACGTTTCACAAGCGTTATATTCATACCTTCTTTTAATGTACCACGATGTACGCGACCTACGGCAATACGACCGGTATAAGAAGAATAATCCAGAGAAGTAATCAACATCTGGGGAGTACCTTCCAATTGTTGCGGTGCCGGAATGTTTTCGACGATACAATCCAGTAGCGGAGTGATGCTGTCAGTTTGTTGCTGCCAGTCGGTGCTCATCCAGTTGTTTTTGGCGGAACCGTAAATCACGGGGAAGTCCAACTGATCTTCTGTTGCGTTCAAGCTGAACATCAAGTCGAAAACCATTTCGTAAACTTCTTCCGGGCGGCAGTTAGGTTTATCTACCTTATTAACTACCACAATGGGTTTCAAACCGATTTCGAGCGCCTTTTGCAGTACGAAACGAGTCTGGGGCATCGGACCTTCGAAGGCATCTACCAACAGAATACAGCCATCGGCCATATTCAATACACGTTCTACTTCACCACCGAAGTCGCTGTGTCCCGGAGTATCAATGATGTTAATTTTAGTACCGTTGTAGTTGATGGATACATTTTTAGAAAGGATCGTTATACCACGTTCACGTTCCAGGTCGTTGTTATCCAGGATAAGTTCACCACTATTTTGATTGTTGCGGAATAGATTTCCTGCCAACAACATCTTGTCAACCAGCGTTGTTTTCCCATGGTCAACATGGGCAATGATTGCAATGTTTCGAATATTTTGCATATAATACCTATTATTTGGCTGCAAAGGTACGAAAATAGGATTAGAAATATGCGCAATGATAGCAATTTTTTCTTGTAAATCGTTGTGTGATATAAAGATAATGCCTATCTTTGCACGCTCAAAAGAATAAATTATCAATTAAAATTCTAAGAATTATGTATTTAGACGCTGCTAAAAAGCAAGAAATCTTCGGAAAGTACGGAAAGTCTAACACTGACACCGGCTCAGCTGAGGCCCAAGTGGCATTGTTTTCCTACCGTATTTCTCACCTGACTGAGCACATGAAGCTCAACAGAAAAGATTATAGTACTGAAAGAGCGTTAACAATGTTGGTAGGTAAGCGTCGTCGCTTACTCGACTACCTGAAAGCAAGAGATATCGAAAGATATCGTGCTATTGTTAAAGAGCTCGGTTTGCGTAAGTAATCTACTTGTCGCGAAAAGATTTAAAGCCGTTCCTTATGATAGAGGAGCGGCTTTTTTTTAGTTTCTTCTTTTTCTTCCTGACAATCGTATTTTCTTCGGTTATAATTGTGTTCATCTAAAGATTTTGCTATTTTTGCAGCTTAATTATTATAATTTATCACCTTTGATAACTAAAATGCTTTCAAAATGGATACAAGTAAGATTGTTGGCGAGAAAATTAAAGCCCTCCGCGAAGATAAATCAATAAGCATAGAAGAGTTGGCGCAACGTTCAGGTTTGGCTATCGAACAGGTTGAACGTATTGAGAATAACATTGATATACCTTCTCTCGCACCGCTGATTAAGATTGCGCGTGTGTTGGGAGTACGTCTGGGTACTTTCCTTGATGATCAGGATGAAGTCGGACCGGTCGTATGCCGTAAGAAAGAAGCCAAAGATGCGATCAGTTTTTCCAATAATGCGATTCACTCTCGCAAACACATGGAATATCACTCGTTGTCCAAGTCAAAGGCGGACCGTCACATGGAACCGTTTATTATCGATGTGATGCCGACGGAAGATACTGACTTCGTGCTTTCTTCTCATGAAGGAGAAGAGTTTATCATGGTTATGGAAGGTATCATGGAAATCAGCTATGGCAAGAACACCTATCTGCTGGAAGAGGGTGATAGCATTTATTATGATTCCATTGTTCCTCATCATGTACATGCTTATGAGGGACAGGCTGCAAAAATCTTGGCAGTAGTTTACACACCGATTTAATGAAATAGTAGGAACCAAGACTTAAGTATAATTACATGCAATTATTTGATCGTACTTTGGGGCAGTGGCTGGAACACTGGGCTGAAGAGACTCCCGATAAGGAATATATCGTATATTCCGACCGAAATCTCCGTTTTACCTGGAGTCAGTTGAACCGTCGTGTGGATGATATGGCAAAAGGGCTTATTGCCATTGGTGTGGAACGTGGTACCCATGTGGGTATCTGGGCGGCTAATGTTCCCGATTGGTTGACATTGCTATATGCCTGCGCGAAGATTGGTGCGGTATATGTTACAGTGAATACGAACTACAAGCAATCGGAATTGGAGTATCTTTGCCAGAACTCGGATATGCATACGCTTTGTATTGTGAATGGTGAGAAGGATAGTGATTTTGTGCAGATGACATACACGATGCTTCCTGAATTGAAGACTTGTGAGCGTGGACATTTAAAGAGCGAACGCTTTCCGTATATGCGAAATGTAGTATATGTAGGTCAGGAAAAACATCGTGGTATGTATAATACAGCGGAGATCCTGCTGTTGGGAGATAATGTGGAAGATGACCGTTTGAACGAACTAAAAAGCAAAGTGGATTGTCACGATGTAGTAAATATGCAATATACATCGGGCACTACCGGCTTCCCGAAAGGGGTGATGTTGACACATTATAATATCACCAATAATGGATTTCTGACGGGGGAACACATGAAGTTCACGGCAGATGACAAACTTTGTTGTTGCGTTCCGTTGTTCCATTGTTTTGGGGTAGTATTGGCTACCATGAACTGTCTGACTCATGGTTGTACACAAGTGATGGTAGAACGTTTCGACCCGTTGGTTGTGCTGGCCTCTATTCATAAAGAACGTTGTACGGCTCTTTATGGTGTGCCGACTATGTTTATCGCCGAGTTGCATCATCCGATGTTCGATCTCTTTGATATGTCTTGTCTTCGTACAGGTATTATGGCCGGTTCGCTGTGTCCTGTCGAACTGATGAAGCAGGTAGAAGAGAAAATGTATATGAAGGTGACTAGTGTATATGGACTGACGGAGACCGCTCCGGGTATGACAGCTTCTCGTATTGATGATCCGTTCGATGTACGTTGTAATACGGTAGGACATGATTTTGAATTTACGGAGGTGAAGGTGATTGATCCTGAAACAGGTGAAGAATGTCCGGTTGGGGTACAAGGTGAAATGTGTAACCGTGGTTATAATACCATGAAAGGATATTATAAGAATCCGGAAGCAACGGCGGAAGTGCTTGATGAAAACAACTTCTTGCATTCCGGCGACTTGGGTATTAAGGATGAAGATGGAAATTACCGGATTACCGGACGTATCAAAGATATGATTATTCGTGGTGGCGAGAATATTTATCCGCGCGAAATAGAAGAGTTTCTTTATAAGCTTGACGGAGTGAAAGATGTTCAGGTGGCTGGTATTCCTTCTAAAAAGTATGGTGAGGCAGTCGGAGCATTTATTATTTTGCAGGAAGGAGTACAAATGCAGGAAGCCGATGTACGTGATTTCTGCAGAAATAAGATATCCCGTTATAAGATTCCGAAATATATTTTCTTTGTGAATGAATTCCCGATGACGGGTAGTGGAAAGATTCAGAAGTTCAGATTGAAAGATCTGGGACTGCAACTTTGCAAGGAGCAGGGAATAGAGATTATTTAGAAACTCATGATTATTTAAAGACACACAAAGTTTTTTGATTATAAACAGTGAACGGTGAACTCTCTGCAATCAATTATGCGGTTTGTTCACCGTTCACTATTTGTATGCTCTTATCCGGTTTTGTCTCCGGCGTCAGGTTGCGTGTTATTAAATGAAATCATCGCCCAGTTGCATTTGGGCATCGTTTACATATTTACGGATGGCATGTTCTTCATCTTTGCGACAAATCAAAAGAACGTTGTCCGATTCGGCTATCAGAAATCCTTCCAGTCCATCGATAACGGCCAGTTTGCCTTTCGGAAGTACTACCATATTATCTTTACTGTTATATATAAGTGAATGGCACTTCAGCGTAACATTGCCTTCCGGGTCTCTTTCCGATAAATCATAAAGTGATCCCCAAGTTCCAAGATCGGACCAGCCAAAATCTCCTAATGATACATACACATTATCCGCTTTCTCCATAATGCCGAAGTCGATGGATACATTAGGACATGCTGGGAAGTTTTCTTCGATGAATGCTTTCTCCTTGTCGGTGGCATAAATATCTTTTCCCGGTGCCAGTTTGGAAGCTAATTCAGGCAGTAAATCTTCACTTGCTTTGATGATTGTATTTACATTCCACATAAATAGGCCGGAATTCCAATAAAATTCTCCGCTCTCTACGAATACTTTAGCTAATTCCAGTTCCGGTTTCTCTGTGAATGTTTTTACTTTATAGAAGTTTTCTCCTGCGGGTTCGTCTATTTGTATATATCCATACCCTGTTTCCGGGCGATTGGGTTTAATTCCTAATGTCAGTAGCTTTTCCGAGCGTGAAACAAAATCAAGTCCTTTTTCGATAGCGGCAAGAAACTCATCCTCTTTTAAAATTAAATGGTCTGAAGGGGCGACTACGATATTAGCGTTCGGGTTCAGTGCCCGGATGTGGTAAGCGGCCCATGCTATACATGGAGCGGTATTTCGTCTTGCGGGTTCCAGCAGAATCTGTTCTTCGTTCACTTCGGGCAATTGTTCCTTCACTAAGTCCGCATACATTGCATTGGTAACGATGAAAATATTTTCTGTTGGGATAACCTTTTGGAACCGGTCGAAAGTCTGTTGTAAAAGTGAACGGCCCGTTCCGAAGAAATCTAAGAATTGTTTGGGCAATGTTTTGCGGCTAAACGGCCAGAAGCGGCTTCCAATGCCGCCACCCATAATCACGCAATAATTATCCTGGTTTGTCATGATAGTGACTCTATTTTAAAGTTTCTGCTAATGTACGGTTTATTCTCTGAATAGAGAAGTGTTTAAGATATGTTTTATTATTTTTTTCTCCTTTTTTTTGCCAAACTATTGTGGAATCAAAATAATGTCGTATCTTTGCACCGCAATTGAGAAATCAAGTATGCGCCCAGATGGCGGAATCGGTAGACGCGCTGGTCTCAAACACCAGTGGATTCACTTCCATCCCGGTTCGACCCCGGGTCTGGGTACTTATAAATCTTCATAAATAGCTAATTAAGAGGCTTTTATGAAGATTTTTTCTTTTTTTGCTGAAACATTACTGAAACTTTTATGAGAAATAGCTGCTTGGAAGTATTTGAAAATCTATGTGAGTGAATTAGTACAAAATAAAAGTTGTCCTATTATGATTGGCTGTTCAATACTTATTTGAGCTATAATATATTGGCATTTTAGCGACTTTCTCTATTCTGGTGACACCATTGTATTCTTCATATATAAAATGGTCTAAAATAGAGAAAGGTATAGGGGAGGGGGTAGATCAGGACGCTCTAAATATAGCAGGTAAATTGCAAATTTTATTTTTTCTGATTTTTTATCTGAACTAAGATACGTCCTCTACTGCTGCTTTGTCTCAAAATCTTTAGTTATAACAGACTCTTCCTACTCGGTTATAACTGTGAAGAGTCTGTTTTTTTATTTAATTAAATAAGATGGCGATTATTTTTCTTTTATTTTCCAATTTATTTTTGCATAAAGTGAAATAAAGAAGAAGCCTATCAGGCACATAGATACTATATCTGTTATCATAGATATAATTGGTGAAATTTCTGTGATTAAACAAATAAATGTCATGATTACTTTTAATAGGCATCCTATAAATGCTATTAAAGATGCTGTTTTGAAATTTGTTATTCTCATTTTATTGGGTTATTAATTTATACATCTTATTTAACTTGGTTGCATTACTCTTTTTGATCTTAAAATCAATATACCCATCTGTGGTATATATCCTTAGGTCAGTCATTTTTTTGTCCTTAAATACAGAAAAGTCACCTGTAAGAATTAAATTAACCCCTTGCAAATCCATCCCTAATGCTCCAACTGTACCTTCCCCACGAGAAGAAATAGTATATTGGGAATTATTGTATGGATGAGCTTTCCCATCTTCATCAAGGAAGATAACAGTTTCTCCTTCATCTATTGCTCTAACCTCATTTGTGCACCATTTCATTATCATAATTGGGACTTTACTATCTCCAAATGTTTGAAAAGCTACCCAAATATTACGCCCCATCTGACCACCCATAATTAATGGATCTGATATAATTTTTTCAAAGGACGTTCTTTTTTCTTTAAACCCGGTAAATTTGTCTTGTTTATCAACTTTAATACTTTGAGCTTGGATGCCAATGCTAAATATTAACAATAATAGAAGTATAATATTCTGTTTCATAATCATTTCTTGTTGCATTTAAATTTAGTGTGTAGCGTTTCATTATTTAAAGTGAGCTGTAATTCACAATATTCCCACCATAGTTCAGTTACATAACATTTAATGTATTCTTGTTCTCCTATGTAAAAAGTTAGATTTCTTTTGGACAGGTGCCATGTGCCTGATATATTTCCTAGATAGCCATTTGTCGAATATGAGCCATCAGGTCTGATTGTTAAAGTAATTTGTAAACTTGGATTTTTAGAAACTCCAACCCATTCTTCATTTTGTTTTATTTGTTGCAATTTCCATGTTCCCATCAAAGCATCTTTATAAAGATTGTCTTTTGCACAACTTGTGCATAATAGAATAGTGAAAACCAAAAACTGTAAGTACTTTCTCATAACTTTTCTTTTTATAGTTAAACATAAAGTGAATAATTGAATCTCATTTCACGTTCAATATAAAAAGAACGTGGGCTAGCGTCTATTTGTCAGATAGGTACGACCAAGCACCACGATACGAACAGACACCGCCCACGCTATTGCGTAGACGTTTTGAGTGTCTATTATTCTCGTATCTTTAAAATTGGTCGTTTTATCTGACAAGAATAATAGCAAAACGCTATATTTTCATAAATAGTAATTCAACACGACTGTTGTATACGATGCAAAAATATGAAAAGTTTTTGATAAAAGAATAAATATACTAGACATAGTTATATATATTAATATATTATATAATAATTATGTGACCTGCCTATGCTCTTGAGGGGAATAAATTATTTGAAATTAATTCTGATAAATCCCACTCGCTTATTTCTGATTCGTTAAGTTTGGATGTAATACTACTTATCTGCCTTTTTCTTGCCTTTTTATCACTTTCATATAATACTGTATAAGTGTCTATTCTCTTATAAAGTTTCTTTTTAATTTCTTTTATCGAATATCCTTGATTTATGTAGTATTCAACACATTCTAACATTAAAATGTTGGCAGTTGAAATATCTTTCTTTTTTAGAGGTGGTTTTATAGTTTTTAATGGATTTAATCTCTGATATTGAATTAACAAATTCTCATTCAAAGTTTTTGTCCATTTTGGATTAACAAGGTCGGCTAATTTAATAGCTTTGCCTTTATTAAGTGCTAGATGAGGCTTTGTATAATGTACTTCCCATTTGAGATAATATAAGGAAGGATTCCAGCCTTCTTTTTTTATAATCTCTTTCATGGATAGTCCTTGTTTGTGTATAATGTTTTTTCCTGCATCATACATTTTGAGTTTTACATATTTGTCTTTCCACCATCTAAAACTGCCTTTATCTTTGGGCTTTTCTTCAAAAATAAGTCTTTCTTGAGATCTTTCTCTATGATGCTGGATATATTCGCTTGGTTTAGTTGGTACTTCAAATATGATTCCATATTCAAATGCATTAACAGTTGCATCCCAGAAGTTGTAATTGAGTATATTATTTAAGTACTTGATGGCTTCATTAAAAGATTTATTGCAAAAAATGAAATTATGACCTTGAAAGAAATATGGAATACTTCCTTTAATCCTCACCAGAGAAAGTTGTTGATTTATCCATACTTCTAAATGTGTGCATCCTTTTAGAACGTATTTTTTCCAACCTGAATTATAAGTTGCTTCGAGTTGTAAGTGTGCAAAATTAATTGTAACTTTGTTCTCAAAGTATTTGGTTATATCTATATAATCAATCATTTTAATATCTTAAGAGAGTGGAGGCTGTGAAGCTCCCACTCTTTGATGTTCTAAATGGTTGTTGATAGATATTCTAGTACTTCATTTAGATTACTTATCATTCCTGCTAAATAATAAATATGAATAGATTGCCAATTATCAGAAGTATAGAATATAACTAAATCGCTTAAATCTGATTCTCTTGTAATTTTCCCTTCTTCATTGCTGATTGCAATACTTCCAAAACCAATGAAAAGAGGATATTCATCGATCTTCCATATTTGAGTCCTTAGCTTATAAGGTGCGTTTTGTTTTAGAGGTGATTCTTCCTTTTTTGTAAATCTACCTATCATTTGTCCTGCAATTGGGTGTTGAAGGTTTCTGCCTTTTAGCGTTGTTTTAGAGAATTCATATTCTTTACTAATAGATAATGTTTGGGGAAGAAGCTTCATTCCTGATTGCCATTGGTAGCTTGTTGTAGTTCCTTCTTTTTTAGTATACCTAGTTTCTTGAAGGATACTTCTAATGAATTGAAAATTCATACAATACCTCCTTTCTGATTTCTCGCACAGATATAGTGTTGTTTCATGAAGGCTTCTAGGTCGGCTTTTTTTACATAGATTTTCCTACCAAATTGACTAAAAGGGATTCTTCTTTCGTCTCTATAGGTTTGCCATGTCTTTGCTGATATACCTAAAATTTTTCTTACTAGTGTGGATTCTAACCATTGGTTAGCTAATTCTTCTTCTGATTTTTTTTGAAGAAGGTTTTCAATATTTGATAATGTTTTTGAGATGTTTTCCAAAATGACTTGTGGTACTACTACCATATTATAATTCTCTACCATAATAATAAATTTAATTAATATTAATTGCTTACGCTTAATTGTATGGCAAATGTATGGTATAGTATTTGGTCTTGTTGGTAAGAATAAGTGGGAAAATTTCTCTAAATTTCCCACTTTTTTTTCCCACTTTTTTTTAGCCTGTATCTTATATAATCTGATTTTTCTTTTGTGTTTGATATTGTGTCTCTCTTTTTATTTTTAATGAAAAATATAATGTCGTATATAAATGATAAATCTTTGTTTGTTAATGCATTTGTGCCTTTTTGATTTATTTTTTCTACGATTAGCCCTTTTGTTGTTGCAAACTTGTATATATTTCTGATTGTAACTAATTCTTTGTTGTTTTTTTGTTCTATGATGAAATTATGTTTGGTTAATATCTCATACCATTGGTCTATACTTAGTTTTATAGATTCAAACTGAAAGGCTTGATTATTTGATTTTTTTATTAGAGATGATATATTTGTGTTTATTTTATTTAGGATTTTTGATTTAAAATCTCTAATTTGAAATATGTCTAATTTGTAACATCCTTTATGTGTTGGAGAGTGTAACTCAAGTTCGCTCTCATTGTCATTAAGAAATCTGTATAACTCTATGTCGTTGACTATCCTTTCTATTGTAAGTTGAGTCTGTACTTCATAAAGCATGGTCGAAGATACAAATTGTAGCAAGTCTTTTTTTTCTATGTGAAAGTTGTAATCTTTAAAAATGCCTTCTATTTCGTTGGTAATGTTTTGTATTTCCTCGAAGAATGCCGCTGGATTATATGTATTTTGTATGTCCATAGTTTTATTACTGTTAAAAAGGATAATAATTTTTATCTCTTAATTTGCTTGATGAGGCTATCTATTTCTTCGGAACTCATCTTGTTCAGTAGCTTAATTAGCTCGTCTTTTGAAGAAGACTCTTCTTTCTGAAAGATGTGCTGTAATGCTCTATCGTTTTCAGCCGTATCAAAGCTTCCCATATACCCTTCTGTAATTTTCACTGAAGAATGAGCTAATAGGTCTTTCAGTTTAGCATTATCAGTTCCTCTTTGTTTAGCTACTTTAGCAAATGAATGTCGGCTAATGTGAAAGGATAGTTTCTTTTCAATCTCTGCCATCTTTGCGAGTTTCTTTAAATATTTATTGATTAGTGCATTTTTGGATGAAATTTGATTGAATAACTTAATTTTCAACTTTGTAGGTAGCGTATCCTTTTCTTCCTGACTAATAGCTTTTGCATAAGGTTCAGAAGCATCTAACAAGGGAAAGATATAATCTGTCGTTTTTACTCCTTCTTGGTAATAATAGGAAAGTATATCTTTAGCCTGTTCTACTAATACTAAATCTCTATCTTTATGGTTTTTCCCCATTTGATAGCGAAGTCTGCCATCGCTAGTAATGTTACACCATCGTAATTGAATGAAATCTCCTGCTCGTATACCTGCACAATAGAATGAGAAAAGAAAATAATTTCTGCAATGCCATAATAAAGTCCCTGCCTCTAAGTCGAGATTTATTATTTTTTCGATTTCAGCCTCATCTAATTTGTCTTTTGTAGTATTTACTCCTTTGTATGAGTATGATAAAAAAGGATTCTTTTCAGGTTTCATAAGTCCTTCCACCTCAATAGCTCTTTTTACTAATGTTTTAAATATATTGAAGTTGACTTGTATAGTATTTGGATGAAGTTTTTTTTCGGGTTCTCTCTCATTGTGCAAAGTGTGCATGTAGGCTTCAAACTTGGAAAGAAAAGCAGGAGTAAGTTCTGCAAAAGTTAGATCCTTTGCTTTTTTGCTTTTTAGAAATGATTCTAATTTGTTACAGAAGCCGTTATATTTTTTCCAATTTCTGTAACTTCCTGCATCGTATATCTCTTTTGTTCGTTGTTTAGCATATTGAAGGAATGATGACGTTCTTTCTCCTGCTATCATTTCAGCAGCAATTTTTTCAGTAGTTGCTAATCCATCTTCTTTTAATTCCTGATAGGTCTTCCTTGCTTTTTCTAGTTCTTGAGCTAAGGTTTCATTCCAAGCTTCATAGTTTGGTTCTCTTTGCCTTATCCAATTTCCCTGTTTGGCATCCTTGTTAAAGTCTGTTTTTCTACTGACTGAAATAGAGGTTTTAATTCTTTTATGCTTTTTGTTTTGGGTGATACGCAACAAGACTGCATAGGTCTTATTTTTGCTAGCTCTGTTATTGAGCTCAAAATTGAATGTTACTGCCATATCTATATCATTTTAATATCTTGATAACAAATATACTAAAATACTGTAACTACTGAAACTTTTACTGAAACTTTTTGGTGCTATTATTATATTTAATTATATTTGTTACTCATATAGAGAATGGCAAATGGTTGATTAATAGACGGTTTAACTTTAATAGAGTATAACTGGATGAAATTTAAGTAGTTCGGGTCTGGGTACTGAAGAGGTTGTGTCAAAACGCTGACACAGCCTTTTTTTATGCGCAAAGCCCAGACTTTCTCAAGCCCGGGCTTT